>Ga0209006_10000333_pt1 | contig 47825 bp, 32 predicted proteins | sample JacPin_JW_Ref_O2_FD_188567 | JGI IMG/M metagenome (GOLD analysis project Ga0209006, IMG submission 188567) | Forest soil microbial communities from Algoma, Ontario, Canada - Jack Pine, Ontario site 1_JW_Ref_O2 (SPAdes) (version 2) | ecosystem: Environmental > Terrestrial > Soil > Boreal...
CTCAACTCTCACCCGCATCCCTACGGAGTGTTTATCGGAGGGAACGACATGGGTACTCCTAGCCAGACCGAGCTCTACTGCGCTGCATCTGGAAACGGAAAGTTCATCGTGCGCGGATTTGGACCAGAGCCGTTCCGAATGACCGGACTGCTGGGTGGGAGCAACGACGCGATTCATAAAGCAGCCGGGCGCGGCCAACCGGTGACTCAGGAAATCTCGCTCTCGGTAAGGGGGAATAAGGTGGTGTGCTCCATCAACGGCTCGAGTGTTGCAAGCTACGACAAAACCACCCTCGTAAGCCCCGGCAAACTGATATCGACAAATGGCTATTATGGCCTCCGCTTCGCGCATAACACGGACGTGTTCGTCCAGTCTTTTGGCTACGTCAACGAAGTGAACGCCGCAGGGAAGTAAGCGGAGGTGCAGTGCGACCTCTAGGCACACAAAAGAAGGAGAACATCTTGGCCGCAAGAATTCTCATGGTTTTTAGCGCGAGCATTGTCCTTACGCTTGGAGTCCTTCACCTTGTTTCAACGTTCTGGGGCCCAAGCCTCACGCCCCGTGACCCCGCACTGCAAATCAGCATGAGCCAGAGTTCACCGATTGTGACGAACGAAACAACCATGTGGCGGTGTTGGGTGGGCTTCAATGCCAGCCACAGCCTGGGGCTTATTTTGTTCGGCTTGGTGTTCGGTTATCTCGCGTTAGCTCACGGTGAACTCCTGTTTCGGTCACCGTTTCTGCTGGTGGTCGGGCTGGCAATGCTCGGTGGTTTTGTTGTGCTCTGCAAGGTTTATTTTTTTAGTTGGCCTCTCACAGGCATCAGCATTTCTTTGGCCTGCTATGTCGCCAGCATCGCGCTATCGCGGGCCTAACCATGCGCACTTGATGCCAACAGCCATTTGTGGAGATGCGGGACAGGAGATGCGGGACAGACGACTCTCTTTCCCCAGATTCGTAGGTTCGGCGGCCGAGCAGCAGATCGAAACCCTCGCCGTGCAGCGCACGGACTGTCTCTAACCCAAATCCTAGATCTGTTGATTGCAGGTCAGGCAGGCGCTCCGGAAGGGGGCGCGAATAAGGAAAATTACCGGGGTCACGCGAATTGGGAATTGGGAGTCCCAAAATATGAATGCTCGGTGGAGTTCGAGCGTTCAGCGCCCGGAAACCGACATTTGCAAGGAGTATAGAGAACCGCGCGCCAAAATAAACAACGTCTTTCGATCTCTGCCGCCAAACAGCAGCTGTAGCGGCCGGCCTGGAATATTGACCGTGTCAATGAAGCGGCCGGATTTGTCATAGACAAACACTTGCCCCGCGCCGATGTAGACATTGCCTTGCTTATCGAGAGCCAGACTCTCGCCGCCCCGTTCCGCAAAGAGTTTAAGGTTTGAAAATGTGCCGTCCGTTCCGACGTCAGCTATATAGGTCTTCTCGTCTTCCTCATTACTGACATAGAAATGCTGGCCTGCGAGGGCAGGAGCCATGCCGAAAGTTCGCAACTCGTCATTCAGCCTTGCGCCGTAATAGAGCCTTCCACTGACAAATGCCTCGCTCGCAGGAATAAAGGTTGTGCCATCGGGGGAAACGTACTGGTAGGGTTTTACTGCCGACTCAGCATTGAAAAAGTCGCTCCCGCTTCGCCAAATATCGACGGGGAGAATGGGAGTGAGCCCCGGACGCGACTTCGTCGACTCTGCCACTAATTGCTCGATGCGATCGTCCGGCGAATCGGGCTTGAAGCTGTATACCGTTCCGTTACCGGCAGAGGAAATGACCAACAAGTCGCCGGCTTTGTCAAACGCCAGTTCCACCGGGTCCAGGGGATTGTCGCGGACGATCGAGAGATGGTGTTCCGCAGCAGACCAGCGATAAATTGTCTGGGCACGGGAATCAACGAAGTAGAGATTTCCTGACGAATCGATGGCCCCACCTGAGATATTGAAAAAACCATCCGCGAGTTTTTCCACCTTCGCACCCGGCGCGAGAAGCGCGGAGTGCGGTTTCGTCGAGGCTGCCGGAGCTTGGCCAGAATAGTCCAGCCATGCGAACTCCCTTTGCCGAAGCTCGAAATTGTGGGTCTGGTCGAAAATGGTGCTGTCGAACGAAACCTTACTGTTGCTATAGCAGTGAACGTTACGGAAATGAATATTCTTGGATTCTATAAGCTTGATGGCATAAGGAAACGGCTGAAAACTGCTGACGACACGATACATGTGCAGGTTCGCCACGGTAAGGTCGCTGGAATTGCGAATTTCAAGCGGCATGGCGAAGCCACTTTCGCCTCTTTCCTCTTCCGTTTGGAGCGCATAGATCTGCCAGTTCGAGACATGGTCCAGCACAACTTCGCTCCTCACGTGGTGTTCGCTCGAAAGCTCGTAAACACGTCCCGAGGTCGCCGTATGAGAAACATAAAGACCTGCTTGCGCAAACGTGCTTGGGGTCCAAATATCAACAAACGTTCCGCCTCCACCCTGCGTCACCCAAATACTCGGGTACTGTCCATCCCAACGCCGTTTTAGATCGGGATCGGCGGTGTGAGTGTTGTTGTAAATCTGCTGGGGCCAAGTGCTCGAGGTTTGTTGCGTTGGGGGGCCGGGAGTGACCGTGCCGTGCCCCCCCAGGATGCGAACATCATTCATCAGCGAGTCGGGCCCCGCCATCCACAGCGCAGCGACCGCACGCGGGTTTATGCCGTTCGTATAGAGACCGATGCCGGTTACGATATTGGTCCCATTCGGCGGCGTCTCCAACAAGGCTTTCGGGTCGCCAAGTCCCTGAAATGCCGGCGTCGAATCGGCAAGAAGAAGCCTGGTGACGCTGGGATGCAATCCGACCAGGACCGTATCCGGCTTCAACAGGATTGTGTCTGTGACGCGATATTGCCCCGATGGAAAATAAACTGTGCGCTTTGACGCGATGGCGCTCTGGATGGCCTGGGTATCGTCGGCGAGGCCATCCCCCTTGGCGCCAAAATCCAGAACGTTGGCCCAGGTATCGAGCGCGGGCAGATCGGGGATATCGGATTTTAAAGGCTCCGGCATCGAGTGCAAAACAGCCGCGTCGTAAACGTCACGAATCGCCGGGACCGATCCAATATCCGAATAATGGAGCCCGTGGGAAAAAGTTTTAACCGCATAGATTTCTCCCTTCCCGGCAATTTCCCGTCCGCTCTCGCGGTAGGAAACAAACTGCGGTACATTGTGGCAATTGATATTTTCCGCGTTGATTTCGGTCCGGGCGCTGTTCTCATTGCTGACCACCAGCGCCGGCCCGCTTATGTTTTCCATGCGCGCATCTTTGATCCAAAGTTCATCGGAGTATGTGTCATCGATGGAAACAGCGGTGGGAACATTTTTGAATTGCACGCGCACCAACGTCAGGCCGGCTTCGTGTTCGCGGATGGCCGCCTCGCGCTGACCATCAAAGCTTGCGTCGAGTATCGTGAACTGCCATCCCGGAGATGGCTTTATCGTCCAGATTCCATAACGGCCGCCGGAAAAATGCAGGTCCCGGGCTACGTTACCGCCATCGCGAATTCCGGCGAGGCCGGAGCCGATGCGAAAATCCATGTGCTCCAGAAAGCAGTGCTGCGCGTAATGGGCCCTTACGCCGATCGCTCCCTCATTCCCTTCTCCGATCTCGATGTCAATGTTGCTGATCGCCGAATAAAATGTCCCTGGAGTAGCGTCCGGAGGGGTTGCCGGAACTGGTGCTCCGCTGGTCCCTCCATTCTCCTGGACCGCTTTGGGGCGGGCACCTGCGAAAAACACCATATAGGTGGGCCCTTGCTGGAAGCCAGGCGTTTGCGGACCCAAATAGAAAACCGGACGAGTAGCTCCATATCCAATCAGCCGGATTCCGGGCCAGATGTAGATCGTTTTTGTTAGACGATAGCGGCCAGCGGGGATGAAAACAATGCCATGGTTGGTGGTCTCCTGGACTTTGTCGATCGCTTGCTGGATGGCATCAGAATCGTCCGCAACTCCGTCGCCTCGCATCGCAAAATGATCGCTCGTCAGGTAAACCGCCTTGGCATCGTTGATGCGCGATGGGTAGTAGGAATTTGCGACGAGCGGAACAGGCAAGAGGAAGAGCCATACGCGGACAGCCGCTGATGACAGTTTCACAAGTTTTCTCCCCGGATGTCGAGCCTCCATCCGATGCTCAGAGCTCATCCTGACGAGCCCTAGTTTTGTACCACGGTGAACGGGGGAATTTATATCACACAGGATCACCGTAACTCTGGCTCGGTGGGTCAACTACCCTTCAAGCGGTTGAGGTCGGCGCGAAAGACCACGAACGCCGGGGAACAACGCGAACCGTTTCTCAGGTTCGGCCAGATGACAGCCAGCGGTCGACTCGATCGGAATAGGTGCGGCTCGATCGATGCTCCGAGCCGTCCGAGAGCTTCACGGTGAATTCACGGTTCTCGATGGATCGCAGTTCCAGTATGGCTTTGGACCGCACAATTCGGGAGCGGTGTATGCGGATAAACTTTGCCGGGTCGAGCCTCTGTTCGAGAGAAGCCATGGTCTCGCGTAACAGGAAAGAACAACCGTTGACGTGGAGTTCAACGTAGTCACCCGCAGCGCCAATCCACTCAACATCCTCCGCAATGACGATTTGAATGCGGGATCCGGTTTGCACCGTAAACCGGGTGGCGTATCCATCCGAGGTGCCGTCGAGCATTTTCATAACCCGCTGTGCCATGTCGGCCTTTTGTTTGGAATCGAGCAGAGCACGAGCTCGAGCGAGCGCTGCCGCGAAGCGTGTGTCGTCCACCGGCTTCAACAGGTAATGCAGTGCATGAACATCGAATGCCCGCAAAACATGTTGCTCATACGCGGTGAGAAAGATGACGGCAGGCAGGTCTTTCACAGGCAGTGCGCGCAGAACCTCGAAACCGTCCATCCCTGGCATCTGGATGTCGAGGAATACGACATCGGGAGATCGTTCCAGAATTCTTTCCACCGCGGACTGCCCATCTCCGCATTCTCCAACGATCTCAACATCCTTGAATCGGCGCAGCCTGAGAACGACGCCACGACGCGCCAACGGCTCGTCGTCGACGATCAGAGCCCGCACAGCGAAGCCTCCTGCAGGTTCCGAACCCTGCGTAACGGCAATTCCAGCACGACTTCGCAACCGCCCTCCTCAGGCCATCCCAGCGAGAATACAAAATCCGTCCCATAAAGCGTTTTCAGGCGCTCCTCCGTGTTTCCGAGACCGATTCCATTTCCGTTCTTGTTCTGCTCGCCCTCGCCTCGCCGTCCAGAGTTCACGATGACAATTCGCAACCTGTCGGCATGCACCGCGCTCTTGATCGCGATCCGCCCACCTTCGACCAGCGGCGCCACCCCGTAGCGCACGGCGTTCTCCACCAGCGGCTGGAGCAACATGTTTGGCACCAGCGCATCCCGCGTTTCTAGTGGAACCGCCATATCGATTTGTAGTCGCTCCCCCAGCCTTGTTTGCTCGATCGCCAGGTAGCCTTCGGTAAAGGCCAGTTCCTGGGAAAGCGCCACCTCTGCTGTGACTTCGGAGTCCAGGCTTGTGCGCAGAAGATCTCCTATCTGCGCCAGCATCCGTGTGGCCGCCGGCGCATTTCCATCCAGAACCAGAGTGGACACGGCATTGAGCGAGTTGAACAAGAAATGGGGATTCAGTTGATAGCGCAATGCCAGCAGCCTTGCCTCTCGAACCTCAGACTCGGCGCGCAGCAGCCGCTCCCGCTCCATGCTCGATTGCTGCCATTGCTTAATGCTGAAGTACAAACTGCACCACATCAAGAGAACGAAAAAAGACCACATCAAAATTGCAACCACAGCGTGCCAAGGCACAGGATGGAAGTTCTTTAAAACCGCCCCAGATCCGTAGGCTACGGGAATGGATGTCACCATGGCCGCCGCGGCCGCTTTCGACTCAAACGCGATCCACGACTGCGATTGTCGCAGCAGCCAACGGCAAAAAGGGCGCAGGGCAAAACTTCCCACGAACATCAAGACGATAGGCACCGTCTGTTCATCGATATACACACGCTTGGTCAAGAAATTATGAATGGATTCCAGAAGGGTGAAAAGATAAAAGCAGCCCCATCCGATGATCTGGATTTGCCAGAAGGACCGGAAATTCAGGACATTCTCTCGTTTCATGATTGCCATTCTAGCTTAGGGGATGAATCGGCGCTCCACGGCTTGGCGCGCCAAACCCTCGGCTCATCGCATTGTTCATTCGATCAGTGGATTAGGTCCGGCTTATCAACCTTGATTGAGCTAAGCTCTGAAAACGATTCGAAGGGCATGTAAATCGCTGCGACGGAGCTACCGAAAGCGGTATCTAAGCTTGGACGAACGTGGTGAGCCCAATGATGTCTCAAGAGCGACCTGGCCCTTGGAGCATTTCGCGGCTGGAGGTCAGGTCACGATCGCAGCAGCCTACAGCTTTCGCCAGTAATGAATCCTCGCAGTACTCCTTCCGCAGCGTCGACGGTTGTCGCCCTCACATACATACTAGTCGGTATGTCGGTGCAACTCTCAAGTGGAATCACCGCATCAAAAGACTCAGATCGTCCTAACATCTGCGCTGAAGGGGCAACGTGCTGGGCCGAAGGACACTCAAGATAGGCGGATTCGCAAGCTCCGTGGTTTTCATCGCGCTGAGTGCGAGCTCACAAATGCGAGCACAAGTGTTGGTGTTGGCTTTTGTCCGCTAATCGGCTTGGCGGATGCTGGCGCAGCGAACACACCCTATCCCAGCATGGCCCGCCCGGGATGGATGGTGAAGGTCGTGTCGGAGGGAGTTTCATGGAGTTCGAAATCGCCAGCAGTGACGGAGACAGCCACGGAAGTCTTGCGAATCGCGATGTCCCGGCTGTTCAGGTGATCGTCGAGGCTGCGAGCGATGAACTGCGGCGACTCATCCAACAGCGCTCCGAGATCGTGAAGCGCATTGGCACCATCAAGCAAACCATCGTGGGGCTATACAAGCTATACAACTTGTTCGGCGACGATGAACTGAGTGATGACTTACACGAATTGGTGAATGGCAAGGTCGGGGTACGGCGAGGGGGGATTACACAGGCGTGCCGTAAGGTGTTGATGGACGCTGACTGCCCCCTAACCGCACGGAATGTGTGCGAACAGATTCAACAGCGAACCGATCTGCCGTGTTCCAAGAATCTGGTTGGCGCGGTTAGCACAGTGCTCAGCCGGCTCGAGAAATACGGAGAAGCCCGCATAGTCCCGCGTGCCGATGGCCCGCGCGCCTGGGTGTGGCTTACCGGTGTTGAAAATGGGAGCTTTCATCCTGTTGATTCTGCAGTGGACCCTCAGGTTTAGGGAATCAGGAGCTTCCCGAGCCATGAGGCGCAGCATTCCTCGAAGCGGGGAAAAGGAGTTGCAATCGTGATGGACCTGTCACCGCAACTATACATTGCTCCGAAAGGAGCGGCTTCTCGGATCGCGATCAGGGCAGGAAAGAAGATTCTGTTTATCGACTCTGCGGACATCATCGCCGTGGAAGCCGAGGGTCACTATGTCTTGCTGCAACACAAATCAAGCGGGTATCTGCTGCGCGAGTCGATTTCAACGATGGCACAGAAGTTGAGTCTGTTTGGATTTGTCAGGATCCATCGATCGTCTCTGGTGAATGCCGCCTTCGTGGAAGAGATCCAGCCGCTGTCGACCGGAGAGTATGTGCTGCGCGTAAGGGGAGGCAAGAAATATACAGTCACTCGTACTTACAAAAAGAATCTACATCTTCTTGCCGGATCGTGGATTGGCACCGACGGTTTTGACCAGATTGAAAGCGGCGGTCTGATCAATGGCGATTGACGTTCCCGGAGCGAACTGAGCGCCAGTCTGATCGGTGACCAAGCCGGTAATAGAGGCCACATCCTGAGCCTTCAATGCGACGGAGATGGAAAAAACCAAGACAAGGACAACGATTCCAAATAAGCAGCTTCGAATCCCCATACTCTTCTCCAGATCATCAGTTATCAAACACGTCGCTGTCGCTCGTTGCGGACAGTCCCATGTAGCGGTTCTCTTGTAACGCTTCCTTGGTGGTCGAAACCCAGGAAACCGTAGGACCGTTCCCGCCGCACCTTTCGGCCTAAACTGACCGGGCTGTGCAGTCTGCCGCCAACTGCCAGCCGCTAGAAATTGATCTTCAGAAATTGATCTTCAGCGAGAACTCCAAAACGCGCGGAGATCCCAGACCAAACACTCCGGAGCCCAAACCAACCCGAAGGCTGTTTGGCTGTGCCCCCGAGGTGCCGTTCGCGGTTCCCACCCCCGGCGTCTGGGCTGGAAGGCCGGGCTGACCTGCAAGGCTGAGCACACCGCTGAGAGTATTTTTGGGTGGGTCGAAGTTGGAGAAATTCGGCAGGTTGAAGAAACTGACTTGCGGCTGCAAGTCCACCCGCTCCTTCACCTTGTAGGTCCAGTTCAGGCTAAGGTCCAGGTCCCGCAACCAGTCATCCTGCGCCTCATTCGGGGGGGCGAGGTTGACCGCAGGCATAACGGCTCCGAGCTGGGTGAGTTGGGATGGGGTGAACAGCCCGGCATTAATGAGTGCCTGGCCAGCGGGAGTCGGAGTACCGGCGAAGTGGTGGTTGTAGCTGCCAATCGCCTGGTTGATGTTCGCGCCGTTGACGCTGCGCCCGAACGAACCCAGGTTGGTCCCGGGAAGAATGCCTCCCAGCGGACCATTTGAACCATTCGGCCCGTAACCATCGCCGGTACCGTCCCCGTTGACGGCGGTCACAAACATACCGCCCGCAGTTCCGGTAGGAGCGAGCGTGAGGGTTTGCGGCAGCGAGCTATAAAAGTGCCCGATAACGCTGGCCCGGAAGTGAGCAGGAAACTCCATGGTACCGCCGAAGGAAATCTGATGATTGCGGTCCAGCCCGTTTGGGCCAATGTACTTGCCGGGGTTGTCATAATCCCAGGCGCTGTTGACGAAGTCGCCGTCTTGCGCCTGGGAGATATATCTTGAAAGGGCATACGACAGCTGCAGGTTCGCGTAACGAACTCCCTTGAAGGGATTGCGTATATCTTGCTTCAAGGAAGTCTGCAACCCGTTGTAAACGGATCGCCCGATGGGAAACATCATCTGGTTTCCCCCGACTCCGCCGGCTGGGCCCGGCGATCCGGGTTGGCCGTTGGCGATGCCACCAAATGCTGCATTCGGGCACGCGGTTCCGCCACAGAGCTGATAACCAGAGTCCAGTCCGTTGGTGGCGAAGTCTACGATGGTGGCCGGCCGCGGCGTGTAGGGCGTGCCGGCGGGAAGCGTCACCGGGCTATTTGGACAAAGTGTGGTCGCCGCATTGATCGAGGTGACGCCGCAATTGGTCAAGGTAGTGGCAATCGCTGCTTGGGCTGCCGGCATATTCAGGAACCGCGCGTCCCCCACATGGTTGGTATCCACTGCCAGCAGCGTGTGAGTAGAGATGTTGCGGAGGTAATCCGCGGTCAGTAGCATGCCCCTGCGAAGCTCGCGCTGAATGCCGATATTTATCTGTACCGAGCGCGGCGTCCTGTAGTCCGGCGCGAACAGGTTTGTGCCCGTTCCATAGGGGCCGGTATCGCCCAGTGTGGCGAGGATATATCCCGGGTTTGGTCCGGCGCCGACGGATTGAGAGGCAGCCTGATATTCCGCCTGCAGCGAGGCAATCTGCGCTTGTACCTGGCCAATGGGTTGGTTGCAAAAGCCGGGTGTGACCGAGGTTGTAGTTCCGGGCAGAGTGAAGGTATCCGGGGACCCGCTTGAGCAGGCGGGCTGAAAACCCAGGAAATCGCCCTTAGCCAAACGCCCCGGCCGGTCGAAAAGAACGTTATTCCAGATCGAGTTTTCATAGAACAGACCAACTCCGCCACGCACCACGGTCTTTCCGTTCCTGGCCGGATCCCAGGCGAAGCCGAACTGTGGAGCAAAATTGAGGTTCGGGTTGTTCACGCGGTTCCCCAGGCCCGAATAAAACTGATTATCAAAATCTTGGCTGAGCTGCGGAATTGCCGCGAGGTCGTGGTCCGTTCGTCCGGTGTCTCTCACGTACCGCAGCCCATAGGTGAGGGTCAAATTCGGTCGTATCTTCCAGGAATCGCCGACGTACCAGGAAATCCGATTATCCGGCCCCAAGCCTCCGAAGGGAAAACCAAACGAAGGCTGTTCCGTGGAATACCCCGCGCCGTTACCCAAAAGCACATTGGTCGCCGGATAATTCAACGCGTTGGCTGCTCCGCCGGGCAGGGTCAGGCATACGCCCGCGCACGCAGACGCAGGAGCGTTCACCGCAGGCCCGTCGGCCAGGAAGCCCGCAAAACCTCCGCCGTGGAGGTGGTTCCAGCCACCGCCGTAGCGCAGGATGTGGTTACCGAATGCTCTGCTGCCGTCATACTTGACCTGATGATCAGACTGGGGCGTGGACTGCGGAGCCAACAAGCCCTGGCCCGCGCAGAACACGTCGGGAGCTGCTCCAGAGCTGTTAAGACAATTCCCATCGGGCCCGATGGCTAGCTCAAGGGGCGACGTCGGATTGAAGGGCGTAGAGGCCGTTGTCCCACTCGCGATATGGTCGAAGAACTTCATATACCCGAAACGGACACTGTGGGTGTAGCCGCCGGTCGTGAAGTCGAGTCCTATGACGTGATCGCGGGTGTGAGTTTGGTTGTCGAGTGGTTGGAACGCGATGGCCTCGTAGGCCGCGGTGTCGCTGTTCTGGTCGTAAGAGAAGCGATAGAACAAATGGTAGTTCTTGCTGATCTGGTAATCTAATTTCCCGATTCCCTCCACTTCGCGGAACGGGGCCAGGAAGGCGCCCGAGTCCGATTGAAAGGGAGGGCCCGCCAGAACCGGCTGATCGAAGGCTTGCTGGGTACGTTCGGCATCGACGAAGAAAAACAGTTTGTTTTTGATCAGTGCTCCACCGAAGTTGCCGCCGAATTGATTCCTCTGGAAATAAGTGTCCGAACCGCCCGGTAGATCGGCATTGAGAGACTGGTCACGAAAACCGTAGTAACCCTGGCCGTGGTAAGTATTAGTTCCGGACTTGGTAACCACGTTGACCGAACCAGAGGAGGTTAACTCCGTCGACAAATCCAACATCGACTCCCCGATAGCGAATTCCTGGATCGCACCCTGCGGGATGTCTTGCGTGGTCGTGCCGACGGTCTCGTCGCTGATGTCGACGCCATCGACCTCGATGCGTGCCGTGCGCCCAAACCGGCCACCGAAGGAAATCGAAGAAAATCCCTTCTTGGTGGGATCGAAGTTGCCTCCATCCTGAATTTGGACTCCAGGTTCCAGCTGAGCCAGATCGAGGAAGTTCCTTCCGTTGATGGGCAGATTCTCGATCTGCTCGGTGTTGATGATCCCCTGTACGGTGGCTTGTTCGCTGTTCACCTGCAACTCGGTCGCTTGCACTTCGACCACTTGGCCCGCTTGACCCAACTGGAGCTTGAAGTTGCCGCTTGCGGTGACGGCCACCTCGACTGCGATGGTCTCCTCAGTCGTCCTAAAACCTTGTGCCTCCACCCGGACCACATATCGACTCGGAATGAGCGAACCGGAAGCATAGGCTCCGGCGGACGTGGTCGAGATCGTGATCACTTGGCCGGTGGTTTTATCGGTGATTGTGACCTTGGCGCCGGCCACCAGCGCTCCCTGCGGATCGGTCACGGTTCCGACGATACTGCCGGTGCTGATCGTGGTCTGTGCGCACACGACAGCGGAGGACAGGAGAAGGAGCGCCAACGTTGCGAACGCGGTCAAAGGCATGGCAACGCGCCCACGGCAATTTGAAATCGGGATCATCGGTTTACCTTTCATGTCCGCAGATGGTGTGCATCGGGTGCTCAATCGCCGAGAGGAATCCTTTCGAGGATGCCGCTGTTTTGCTTTCCGCTTCGGTTCGCTAGAAGTAGAACTTCCCGCCTAGCTGCACTACTCGACCGGCGCCGGTTGTGCTTATTGGCTGGACACTGTTGACTTGCCCGAAGTTCGGCACCGACAAGTTGCCACCCGGCGCAGCAAAATTCGCGTGGTTGAAGGTGTCAAACGTCTCTAACCGCAGCTGGAAGTACATCGTCTCTGTGAAGTGAACATTTTTCTCCAAAGCCATGTCCCAGAAATTTAGTCCCGGCCCATAAAACGGGTTGCGATTGGCAGTACCTTCGGTCCCTAGGGCAGGAATTGCGAAGGCAGCCGGACTCACCCACTGCAGCGTGGGGCTGTTTCTGGGGTTGTGATTAATGTTTAACGGCGCCCCCGTAGCGTTGACAAAGTCGGGGTTTGCGAAAAACGACAGGTTGGGATTGGCCTGCAATTCGTCGTAAGCCTGCTGGAATACAGCTACCGGGAAACCGTGTTGGAAGGTGCCGATCCCCGAGAGGTTCCAGTCATCGGTGAGCTGTTTCCAACGGTGCCCATACTTATAGAAGGGCAGCGTGTACACGTAGTTCACCACCAGGCGCTGCGGCCCATCGTTGGCCGAGGGGCCATAATTCCGACCGAAGTTAAAGGCGTTGAAGCCAGGATTGTTGAAGGCACTGTTTTCCAGGCTCGAAGTGTCATCGAAATAGCGGGACCAGGTATAGGCAGCTTGCAATTGCAAACCATTGCTGAAATGCCGATTGATCTGCGCCTGGAGAGCGTTGTAGTTGGAGTTCCAACCGGTGGCGAATATCCCAATTCCTCCAAATAAGCTCGGGTTATATGGGTAAGTGTTCACCGCCAACTGGTTGAGGGTGAAATCGCTGAGTGTGCCATTGGCGACGGCTGCGGGGTTTTCGGAAACAGCCAGCGCGTTCCCGGTAGCGGTTCCCGCCGGATTCAGGTCGTATCCGCCCTCCAGGTGGCGCCCTATCGTTCCGACATAGGCAACAGTTGCAACCGTCGATTTTGAAACCTGGTATTGCACGTTCAGATTGAAATTCGTTGACCTGGGAGCAGTCAGGTGCGGATCGTAGAAAAGTTCACCCAGCCCGATGGGCTCAAACGGAGCGAAATTGACAGACGTCGACCCGGCCGCAGGCGGAGTAAACGGAAATGGGTTGTTCACGGTGCCGCTCGCGATCGTCCCCACCGTACCAGGGTTCACGGTGCTGTAAGGGTTCGCAAAGCCGGCAGTGCTAATCGACCCTCCTCCAGGCGAGGTTAACGAGAATGGCGCATTGGTGAGCGTCTGCAGCGTAGCCTCGGAATCGGTGCGGTTGAAATACAGCCCAATGCCGCCACGAACGCTCCACTTGTGAAAAGCTCCTGGACTCCAGGCAAACCCAAGGCGTGGCGCGATGTCATGGTAGTGAATGCTGGCTCCTCCATAGGGTCCCACTCCCTGATCACCCGGGAAGACCAGGCCCACCGGAGCGGTGGGGAAAACCGTGGATTGCTGTCCCGGATGGAACGCGCCCAGAATCTCACCGTTGCCGTAGAGGTTCTTAAAGGGAGTTTCGATATCCCAGCCTGCGCCCAGCGTCAGGGTCAGGTTGGGTCGGACCTGCCACTGGTCTTGGGCGTATGAGTAATATTCCCGCCCCCGCGCCCGGATGATGGCGCCACTGCCCTGGGTATACTGGTCGGGAATTCCCAGCAAGAAATCTGCTCCCGGGTTCCCCGTCGAAAACGGTCCCGCACCAAAGTACTGATAGAGACCGTTCAGGTCGTTGTAGTACGGATTGTTGATTTCCAGACGGTCCATGTTGAAGCCGACTTTGAAAGTATGGTGGCCCCAAACCTTGCTGAGGTTATCCACCACTTGATAGGTGTTTTGCACCCGCGGTTGCGGTCCACCGGCGCTGAATCCGAGGGTGAACAGGCCAGCCACATAGGCGACGGGAAGTTGCGCGAACGCGGGCGCCTGAGTGCTGGCAATACCGGTGAAGCCGTACGCCGACGCGCTCTGCGTGTTGAGAGGTACAACGTCCTGGAAGTTGAAGCGGACGTAGGCAAAGCGCGCCTCATTCAACATGCTGGACGAAAAAGTGTGAGTCCAGTCAGTGGTGTATTCGTAGGTCTTCGATGGGTTCGCCGCGCCCAAGCCGGGAAGAGTGGAGCCATCGAAGCCTAAATCGTCGTTCCTTACGCTGTTCTGATAGAACCCATAGAACCAGATCGAATCCTTCTCCGAAAGCTTTTCGTCTATCCGGCCCAAGTACTGGTCTCGCTTTAAGACCTCAAGGGGATTGAACTGAAATGTATTGTTCGCCCCATTGGGCAGAGGAACGTACTGGTTCACCAGTTTGATCGATAAGGGATTCAAATCCTGGGTGGGAATGTCGCCGGTGCTGAAAAGGTTGGCATAGGTGTTGGTTCCATTGGCCGGGCATGGCGTGCCGCCGCTCACTGGACAGGAGGACGCGCTGTCTCCGAACATGGCAAACGGAATGGGCTTGGAACTGAAAGGAGCGGAGCCCGAGAAATTGCCGGTGCGTTGCGCTTGGGTATAGACAGACGGCTGGTACTGACCGTCATTAAGACCGGCGAAACTGTCTTGCTGTGCAGACGGCTGGGGCGTGACGGAGCGTGTACCCTGATAGGAAAAGAAGAAGAAGGCGCGGTTCCTAACGATCGGCCCGCCGAGTGTGCCGCCAAACTGATTTTGGTGAAAGAGCGCGGGCGCGGTTTCAAACCAGGGCGTGGCATCGAGGAAGGTGTCGCGATAGAACTCAAATCCATTGCCGTGAAACTGATTGGTGCCGTTTTTGATGGCGGCGTTAACGATGGCGCCGGAGTTGCGCCCGTACTCGGGATTGAGCGTGCTGCTTACCAAATCAAACTGGCCAATCGCATCCGGACTCGGGATGACAAGGGGAGTATTCAACGCCGCGTCGTTGGTATCCGTCCCGTTGATCAGGAAGGAGTTCTGCTGCGTTTCGGTTCCGTTGGTGGAGAAACCGCCCCCGGTGAGGCCGACGCCGAAACGATCGGAGGAAGCCTGCACTCCAGGTTGTAGCTGCATGAGTTGGGTCCAGTTGCGCCCGTTTAGCGGCAGTTCTGTGATCTGGGTTCCGGTAACGGTGGCCCCCAGCTGCATGCTGGTGGTTTCGACTTGAGCGGCATTGGCCTCGACCGTAATCGTTTCGCTCACCACGCCAACTTCCATCGTTGCTCTCAGGTTGAATATCTGATCGAGGTCCAGATGAATGTGCCCCTCGGTGAGCGTCTTGAAACCGGACCTCTCTACTTTCACCGAGTAGTCACCGATCGGCAGTTGCAAAAAGGCAAACAAACCATCCTGGTTCGAAATTGTGTTGTAAGTCAGACCCGTGGCTATGTTCGTGGCCCTCAGTTTCGCGCCGGGCACGATTGCTCCCGTCGGATCGACTACGGTGCCGCGAATGCTGGCGTAAAGGTTGTCGGCATGGGCAGGGATCGTCCAGGCGACCATCGCACACACCAACCCCAGCGCGAAAAGAAAAGCCCAGCAACTCAATGCATGCTTCTTCATAACCAGCCCTCCGTACCCTGAATTTCTATAAGCTAAGCAAGAACCGGTTGCCGAGCCGCCGCGTCACAACGCAGTTCCTTCCCTGTCTCGCCTGCTGGGTCTTGCTTTTGCATTTACGACACAATCCAGTTCCGCCCTGAAGGCCCCAGACACGACCAAGACTTGTAAGCAGGAACCGGTCCGGATAAAGCAAGCGGAGATCCACTTTGGAAGGAATTGCGTGGGGTTACTAAACTCAGGCGTGAAATAGAAATGACGGTGACCCGAACTTACGTGTTCTCAACCGAGGCGAAAATCCATTCCATGACCACTTCGTATGGATATCCGTAGGAACATTCTGAGAATAGTGTGAGACTTAGTAGGGTAGCGGTACGGCAAGCCGGCCCGTGGTGTGCGCGGCGTTTCTCGTTCGTCCAACGCAAAGAAAAAGAGAAGGACGGCGGGACACGCCGTCCTTCTCGTTTTTTAGACACTCCAGTTGTCAGAACGAGATGCGAGCATTCAGCTGGAACTGCCGCGGCCCGATCGTGGTTGTGGTGATACTGGATGAGCTTGTCGGCGCGCCATTGGCGAAAGCCACGCCAGTGTTCGGCAGTCCGAAGCTCGGGTGGTTGAAGATGTTGTAACCGTCAATCCGGAACTGCAGGCCAATGCCCTCCCGGATGGCGAAGTTCTTGCCCAGCGATAAGTTGATTTCCGAAAGATCCGGCCCCACCAGTTGGTTGCGCCGTTCGTCGCCGAACGTGCTGGGAGATGGTTGAGCGAAGGCCGCGATGTTATACCAGCTTTGAATGGTTGGGTGGCCGAGATGAGGGTTGCCAATCAGGTTGGGGTACTGCTGGGACTCCGAGCCGGAATGGTCCGCATTGGCATTGGTGTTGGCATCCACTACGGTAAACGGCTGCCCACTATGTACAAACATCGTCACGGAGGTTTGCCACCCGCCCACAACTCCATCCAGGAATGCGTTGCTGTTAAGGAACCTCTTGCCCTTGCCGACCGGTATCTGGTACACCGCGCTCCCCTTCAAAGCATTTCGCACATCGAAATTGGAGTTGCCGTAATTGGCGTGGTAGTTGTACGAACTTTGGAAGGTCTGCGTACCACCGCGGCTACCCCATCCGGCTGAATCCTGGTCATCCAAAAAATGAGACCAGACGTAGTTCGCGTTGAAGGTCAGCCCGCCGCTAAATCGGCGATTCAGCTGCACTTGCAGGGAATTGTAGTTGGAACTGGTGGCGCCCACCTCTCCTTGAATCGTTCCAAACTGCGGATAAGGAGTGTTCGCGGCATTGAAGGCCCCAGTTGGCGTCAGGGCCTGCGCCGCCAACGCGGCTGCTGGTATTTGGTTGATATCCGTCGGGTAGGACAGATGGGCGCCGTGACTGGCTACATAGGCAATCTCGGCCTCCATGCTGCTACCCAGCTGACGCTCTGCGCTGGCCGTCCATTGATACATCCTGGCGACGGGCAGGTTGTATTCGTTGTACGACACATTCGTCCCGTTGTAGGCCGTAGGCGACCGGTTCGTCACCACATAGGTGAGAGGCTGACCGGTCTGGTTATTGGTTCCGGCGCCGTCAAGCTGGGTAATTGGAGTTATTCCTACGCTATCGGTCGCGCTACCCGTGCTGTTGTTGCCTAAGCCCACCCCTTGACCGTAATCATCCATGCTCCAGGTGAGGGCATAAATTCCGAAGCCTCCTCTGATCACTGTGGTGCCGATCGGAGTCCAAGCGAAGCCGACGCGAGGCAGCAATACGTTCTTGGGTTGCATCAGCGTGTTTCGCGAGGTCTCGCCTGCGAACCACATTGCACCTAGGGCGCCCCCGGCGGCAGCATTCGGGATGGTAGGATCGAACGAGCCCAAATTGTTCTTAACCTCGCTCCAGCCGCTTTGGTATTCATAGCGCAAGCCCAGGTTCAAGGTTAGATTCGGGCGGAGTTTGTAGTCGTCTTGCACAAAGACCTGCGGACTCTTCATCCGCATTCCGGACTCGGGCTGGTTCGTCGCACCCCACTGGTTTACATCGCCCAGCAGGAAGTCCGCGTAAGCCGATCCTCCAGTTCCTATCGTGTTGTTTTGCTGAGTATAAATTCCCGTAAAGGTGAAATTTCCCGACGTCAAATTTCCCCAAGGGGTATAGTTCGCCTGATAATCGAGCAGTTCGCCACCGAAATGCAGGATGTGCTTACCCCGGATCATGGTAACCACGTCGGAGGGTTGAAAAGTGTTCTCGATGTAAATGGCGTTGGTACCCGGCTGCAATATGGCAGTGCAACAGATCGCTTGGTTATTCGAAGCGCCGTTGCCGGATAATTGCACCGTCTGGCTGACGTTGAACGCTGGGAAAACATCGCCCTTCGAATATTGCAAACCCAGCTGTGCCGGGTAGCCCTTCCCAGCCGAGTAAGGAACGAACCAGTTGCCTTGCTTGGTATAGCCAAAGCGGAACTCGTTCACGACGTGCGAGTTGATGGAATACACATCGGAAACCTGCGTATTGTACCTGTCCACGTCTCCCGAGAAGCAGTCCACCGGACAGACTTGGAAGTTGGTATTGGTGCCAGGATTGTCACCTTGCGTAATGGAAAAGTTGATCCTGTTTTTCTGCGATTGATCGTAATCGAGTCTTCCAAACCATTTATGAAAGGGATTCAAATTTGGCGACGTGTAGGCATAGTTATTGACCACCAAGCCTGGGAACGCCGAGTTGGGGGTTTGTCCCGGGGTGTTGGGCATGGGATAGAACTTTTGAGCGTTAACCGCCACTGTGTCTAAGGTGACACCCGCGGGGATCGCGTTTACGCCACCGTTTTCGCTGGCGTAGCTGGTCCGTGAGCACGTGGTCGGCGTAGGGCACACGATCGGAGAGGCGGGGTCGTAAATGGTAGGCATGCCGGTGAAATCGCCGGCCCTCATGTTCACGGTGGGGACGGTTGCAACGTTACTGGCACCGCCGCCGTTGAAATAAATTCTGTCGATGTTGAAATAAAAGAACAACTTGTTCTTGAGAATCGGTCCCCCGATCGCTGCGCCGTAGTTGTCGTCGCGCAGGAACGGTTTCGGCTGCGGAGTGCTGGAAAAGTTATAACTGTTGGCCTTCAGTTGGTCGCTTTGGAAATATTCATAGCCTGCGCCGTGCCACCTGTTGCTGCCGCTTTTGGTGATCTGGTTGAAAACCGCTCCCCCGATCCCATATTGTGCCGAGAAGGTGGAGGTGCTGATTTGCAGCTCCTGCATCGTCTCAAAGGTAGCGATGTCAACGTTGGCGCTGATCGGCAAATTGGTGGAGGCGCCGTCCTGCAGAAAGTTGTCATAAAACGGCAGGTTGCCATTCACCGAGATGGCAATTCCGGGGTCGCCGGAGTTGCCCGAAGCCGTGGGCATGCTCCCACCGGTGCCGGAGGCACCGGGGAGCAATTGCGCCACGGGACCCCAGTTCTGGCCATTCGAACCCACTTGCGGCAAATTCACCATGGTTTGCGAGTCAAAGGTGGTGGATTGTTCGGCGCTCTCGGTCTTCAGCAACGGGACGTCGGAGGTAACTTCAACCGTCTCAGCTATCCTACCGACCTTCAGGACACCATTTACCGTGATCGTCCCGACTTGCAGTGTGATCGGTCCGCGCACGAGTTTGCCAAAGCCCTCTTTCGTGAAACTGATCCGGTAGTTTCCCGGCAGAATTGAGGCGGTGTCGTAAAGACCGTCATCGTTGGTGACCAGGTCTTTCGCGGCACCCGTATCGAGGTTCAGCACCGTGACCGCGACTCCCGGCACCAGCGCGCCTGACGAGTCGGTCACCGTGCCACGGATGTCGCCGGAATTCGTGCTCTGTGGAAATGCCGGCCCGGCCATGGACAGCACAAAACAAGAGACAAGTGCCCACCGAATGAAGCTCATCATGGAGTTTCTCCCAAGCTGTAAGTTGATTTCCACCCTCAAAGACAGATCGTTTCGAAGTTAGACCGATCAGATTTCTCGTCCCGCAAGCAGTAACTCGTTTTTGCCTTCGTCGCTCCAGATTCGGAGCCGGTAACAAAGATCGTTCACTCTACTAGCTTTTCCGATTACTAGTTCTGTTGTACTATCCGATGCTGCAAGGAAGGTTTATCCCTAACCGCCTTTCGTTGTCAAGCGTAAAATATCGATATTCTACAGGAGATAATGATAATGTCACGAAGTTAACAAACAACGTCGTCGTACGACATAAAAACAGCATGATCGACCTTAATCAGGACACGGTGATTGAAAGATCAAGGCTAGGCAACAGAACAACAAACCCAAGGGAAGGAAAGCCGCCATTATGAAATCGCTCAAGAAGGAAGGAAATCCGAACATGAAGACCGTGACGCTGAGGTCCGTGGCGGAACGGGTGGAGCTTACCCCCAGTACCGTCTCCGCAGTTCTCAACAACTCTTCGGCTTCGCATTCCGTGCCCGAACATACGAAGAGGCGCATTGTGAAAGCGGCTCGCGAACTCAACTATCGGCCGAACTTCTTCGCGCGTTCTCTGCGGGTCAGGCGCACTTACACCATCGGCGTGATTCTAGGAGAGGTCGGCGACGCCTACGGCTCGATCGTGATCAGCGGCATTGAACATTATCTTCGGCAGCGCAATGTTTTCTTTCTTACGGTGGCGCATCGGCACGACAAGAAACTACTCGCAACCTACTCGACTATGCTGCAGGAGCGAGGGGTGGAAGGGTTCATTACGGTGGACACGATCTTAACGGAAGAACCACGTCTGCCGACAGTAGCCATTGCTGGCCATCGCAACATCACACGCGTTACCAACATCGTTCTGGATCACCGTCGCGCCGCCGCGCTGGCACTCGGTCATCTAGTCGAGATGGGTCACGAACAAATAGCGTTTATGAAGGGTTCCACACTAAGTGCCGACTCTAATGACCGCTGGAATGCGATCGGCAAGGTTGCGGGGAATTTGGGCGTCTCCATGCAGCCAGAATTGGTAATCCAACTCAAGGGAGACGATCCGACCCCGCATCTAGGCTACCCTGCGGCCAAAGTATTGCTCGCGCGTAAACGGCCTTTCACTGCTCTGTTTGCCTACAATGACATTTCTGCCATCGGTTCTATTAGAGCTTTTCAAGAAGCCAACTTGCGGGTCCCTGACGATATATCCGTTGTCGGCTTCGATGACATTCAGAGTGCTGCCTATGTTAATCCACCACTCACGACCGTGAGGCAACCCCTGCAGAAGATGGGTGAGATCGCGGCTCGTACACTGCTCGATCAAATCGAAGGCCGCGTGGACTGGGTTCCGGAAATTGCGATCGAACCCGAATTGACCGTGCGCGGATCCACCGCGCGTCCAAAGGGCGGATGTGCTGGGAATTGACCGCCACCCAAATTGAGGGTTGTTGTTAGAGTATCGACAAGTTTCTCCTTAAGCAACCAGTCGACTCCAACCTATGATCTGATTGTGGCGAGAGCTCGGTCACGGCTGGCAACTCGGCCCAGAACTGGACGTTCTAGCGCGGGCATCGAGACCAGCGATCAAGAAAGAACAGAAGTTTAGAATGAGGATCGCTGTAGTTATCTCGGGTTACCTCGAAAACTCTCCTATCCTAAGACGAAAGCCTTCGATGGCAATACCCACTCGAACCGATCTTGATTCAGCCATTTATGACATGGCGAAATAATAATGAAGAGAGAGTAAGGACATCGTAAGCGCCGAAGCGCAATACCCGCTTTCCGCGAGTTCCCTATGCACCATTACGATTGCCGACACCGACACTTGAAAGTATCATTTCCGACACGGAGTATCAGCCTTTAGGTTACTTCTTCGCAGTGCTCACTGCTGACGGAAAGCTGGATTGCGCGCCGAAATAGCACTCAATGGATTGCAACTGTCCGTTCTTGATTCGGAGGTACTCCACGTTCTGGAACGACTTACCGTTCTTGGTGTGGCAAAGATACTTCACAAAAGCATCCTCCGCGCCAGTGGTGATTCGCTCCAGGTCAAAATGTTCAATGAAATCGATCTGTGTTTCCCAGCATCGCACTTTGAAAGTGCTCTTGCTGATGTGGTCGTCGCCGGCCGCGCTTGTAAAGGTGAAGTTATCGGAGAGCAGGTTATCCACTGGGCCCCAGTCTTTTTTCTCCCAGGCTGCGTACCACTTCCGGGCTACCTCCTCGTTCGCTAGGTTCTGCCCTTCCAATGCGCTGGCACTTACCGGTCCCGACAGGCTCACGGCACCAACCAGCGCGCAAGCTCCGGTTGCGAGCAGCTTCCTGCGCGACACTGCGGTCATGGTCATGGTTCGTTCTCCTTTTCATGATGTAGTTTGAAGCGCTTGGCCCGATCGCGATGCTGACTGTCCTAGCATACGAATCGTTTGGTATGTAACATTGCCAAACTGTTCCTTGAGACACCGATGCGATCAACCTCGCCTGCGGTTGCCCGGCGCGCGCAGGGACCGCAGCTCGCCCACCATGTTTCCGATCCCCGCTTTCATCACTTTTGGATCCTGAGCATTCTTTGCCAGCGACGCATAGCCTCCGACCATCGCGATCAGGAAGCCGGCGGCGTCAGCAGGTTCCACGTCGCCTGCTAAGCCGAGGTGCAAAGACCAGTGTCAAGGAGCTTCGATTGCGAACGCGGCGCGGCGCTCTACCGCTTTGCATTTTCTTACCGTAGCGCTAGGGGCGCGGGCGTTCCGACCGACCTTGGGAACGTTGCTGCATCGCCGAAAATCACTTCGCCCAAGCCAGACCATCCGCTCCACGTCCGGCTTCGATCTGCTTCACACTCCAATCCTTGATCTGGATCGCAGCAATCTGATGGCTAGCGGAGCAGGAAACGTAAGCCGCCATACCATCGGGTCGCACGAGCACCTCCTGAGGAGAAGGTGGCACTTTAATCGTCCGCACCACGCGCATGGTCGCCACATCGACCACTGCAACTTCATTCGTGCTCGGAATTGCAACTAACAGCCATTTCCCATCCGGTGTGGGGGCGGTCCCGTAACCCGTGCCGGGCAATGTGATCCAGCGATCAACCTTATTCGTTGCGGTATCGATTACCGCCAGGCGGGGCTTCTCAGTGTCCGAGGTAAACACCCAGTGCCCGTCAGGAGAAAGCGAAATGCGCTGCACATGTCCGGCAACGGGAATCACCGCGAGGGTTTTTCGTCCTGCGAGATCGAGCACCGATACTGTCCCCGGACCCACATTTGCAGTGTAGCCCTCGTGCCCATTCGGGCTGATCGCCAGCATGTGGGATTCAGCCTGCCCGGTTGGGACGCTCCCGACAAGCTTAAAGGTTTGTGGGTCGATGACAGCCACAGATTTGTCCAGCTCGGTGGTGACATACAACAGACCGTCCTTGGGACCGAACACAGCGCAATGGGGCCTGACACCGTGCCCAAAATCAACTGTGTGGATCAGCTTGTGCTCGCCCAGGTCGATCACAGCGATTGTGCTTCCGTCCGTGCCGGGCATGCCGACTCCCGAGTTGCCGTAGATTGGCACGAATGCCCGCTTGCCATCGGGAGATGCGGCAAGCTCATGCCCGGTCTCGCCTCCCTCGGCGACCGTCGCAATCTGCTGTCCGGCAGTGGGGTCAATGAGACCAAGAGTCTGGTCGCCTTTATTGGCCACAAGCAGCAGGCCGTTCGATGGAGATGGAGGAGCGACGAAAGCTGCGGTTAACAGTCCTGCGAAAATGAGTGTCAGCGGGAGAAAGTTAGTCACGGCGGTTCCCCTTGGTTCCCCTATCCTTCAGCTTCTCGCAACATACTATCGCAGTGCCCTGAACCTCGTCCTCGATTTTGACTTCATTCGATAGTGGCGTCAGCGCGGTGCTCCGAAGTACGTGGAGTGATACGGGGCAATCGGACCGTCACGTTGGTTTGGCTTGGTCTGGAAATTCTGTGCCTGCTATCCAAGATCAATGGTCGCAAATAGCCGCGGATGGTTGGGAGATATTACGACTCCAGCGGTCATCCTGCCAAGACTCCAGAAGCGCATCGAGAAGCCGAAGCGTCAGCCGCAACCCGAATCCTCGAAGGGCAGGGGCGAATCCGGCAACCGAACTGTCGTGTCCCACCATCAAGCACTTTGCGGCAGCGGCTTCGGAGATTCGCGTAGCTTGGCTGCCTTTTCGAGTTCCCTCAAGGCCGCCATCGTTCGTGCGCTGTAGTCCACACGCCTATCCGACTTCGGGCGTCGTTTGCGTTTAGTGACAGAATCGTGTTTTGACACTGGCTTCTCCTGTTATTGCTTCAGTCCCTCACAATGTCCGTGCGGGCAAGCCTCCACTCTAGTCTCGAAGCCGCAACAGGGATGGTCACTTTTGCACAGGCTCGGCGACGAAGATGACCAGACCTTAAGGGCAGCACTGCAGATCGTCGAAGTGCTGGTTGAGTCGGCGAAGGAGGAAGATAGGAATCGACAGTGCATGGCGCATCGACCGTCGTGGCATAGGAGATAATGCAATATATGTTCAGAACGAGATTCAGCGGTCAAATTGTCGCGGAATTCCTCCCGCCGTCGCGACCCCGCAAAGCTCAAGCGCTGATCATCCTGTGCGACGGCATGCCATCGATTCCTCGCAAGCAGTCGCTATCGGAATTTCTCGCCGCCAAGGGCTTTTGGGTCATCTACCCTCGCTATCGCGGAGCCTGGGAGAGCGGTGGTGAGTTTCTGGCGAAGTCACCCCATGAAGACATCCTCGATGTGCTCGACGAATTGCCAAAGGAACTGGAAGAAATTGCGTTCGGTCAACGATTCCGACTCGCGCCGGATCAGATCTTCGTGATTGGCGGCAGTTTCGGCGGTGCTGCGGCAATCCTGTTGTCTCTTGACCCACGAGTGAAACGAGTGGTCGCGAATTGCCCGGTTGTGGACTGGAGCATTCTGGCTACCGCTGAGAAGGCGGAGACCGCGAACGCGAACTACGCTGCATACATCCGTCAGGCATTCGGGAATGGCTATCGGCTCTCGGATGCAAACTGGAACAAGCTTCGTAGCGGTACGTTCTACAGTCCTTGGCACCACAGGAAGGAAATCAAGGGTTCCAAGGTGCTGATGTTCCACGCCAAGGACGATCCCTATGTTCCCTATGAACGCACCCGACTGTTTGCGGAAGTTACGGGAGCCAGGTTGAAGTCTCTCACGCGCGGTGGGCACATCAGCACCGATTACGTGGTCAGAAGATATTGGGTGCAGATCAAGACTTTCTTCAAGTCGGCCTGACGATGCGTAACGCCGTTTAGACGCGAGTGGACCACCAGAGTAGCGCAATCAACAAAATCTGCATCGGAGCCCGCAACCAAAGCGGGGTTGGCGGTTTGCCTCGCAGTGTGACGCCGCGCTGTGCCGCATTTACGTTGGCGATGAACATCCCAATCAGGAGCGCAATGAGAGAAATGCCCGCAAGCCTGCGAAATTGCGGCAGCACCAGCCCCGCGGCTCCGAGAAGTTCAAAAACACCAGTGATGTAGACGATCCGTAGGGGGCGCGGAAAATAGGATGGGATCATCTGCGCTAGATCATGTTTCATCGTGTTGAAATGAGCCGTTGCGGTGAAGACGAACATCACGGCCAGGGCGTACAGAGCGGAATGCTGCCACGAGGCGAGAACATGCACACCAGCCGCTCCCACCGCTCGCAAGACCAGCCACGTTGCCAGCAATAGGATGAGAACGAGCATACGAAAACCGAATCCGAAACCTGACGTAAAAGAGTCTTACAAATGCGAACTCTTATCCCTCTAGCCCGCCCACAAAACCTCGAACGACCCCGTCTTGTCGCGCATCAGGCCAATGGCTGCGAGGAGCCGTCCGAGCCCAATGATTGGCTATGTGGAGGGGTTGCGCCCAAGTTGTGCACAGAATGTATCCGCGTTCGTAAGCAGAGCATCCCCTGCGAATTCAAGGCTCGCAATGGAACGGTCGGCGGCATCGCGATGCCCGAAGCCGCAGGCGTCTTTAAGCACAACCGGAATGTAACCAAGATCGGCGCCATGCCGCACCGTTGGTTCAATGCCGATTTCCATGGCGATGCCGACGATGGCAAAGGCATTGATGCCGCAATCGCGCAACGCGATGTCCAGGGGCGTGCCTTCAAACGCCGACATGGCGATTTTGTCGAAGATGGCTTCGCTCGCCAGTGGATTTATCTCCGGAATCAGGTGAAATCCCGGCGAGTCCCGTAAAAACCACGGCTTAACCTCGTCCACCGATTTTATTCGTTGCCAAGCCATTGCCATGCGGAACTGAGACACCCCCATCAGTTCCCTCGGTAGTGACATATGGCGTGTAAAGAAGACACGAATTCCCGCTTTACGGGCCGCATCGAGAACCTGAAGCACCTTGTCCGTAATTTGTTGGCCGTTCTCGATCTGTTTCACGATCCCTACCTGCATGTCGTATACGACCAAAGCCAATCGCGTCGGATCACATATTTCTTCCAACGTTTGCGGGATGTTTAGCCCGAATGTCCGCTGCATATGAAGTTCCACCTCCCGAGGGAATCGAATCTCATTTTAGCTTGGATGGGAAAGCGAGTTTCGGCCACTGAATCGAGCCGTCGTTCTCGGGCATCGAAACCGGAATGAGCGAATCCCTGAAGAAACTCGAAGCTGAAGTCTCCCGATGGCCGGATGTATCGGTTCATCCACATCGTTTTGGAGATCAGGAATTCCTCCGCGGCAGCGCAGAAGTTGGGCATGTCCACGTCAGCGGGGTCGTTGACATACCGTTTCGCGGTTCGGTGCGCGATGCGCTCTGGGCAGAAGGTCTTGCGGAAGAGCACCGCTGGGTTCCCAATTCCGGCTGGATCACATTTCAGATGCGCGGTGAAGCAGACCTCGGCCATGCTCTGTGGCTCATGCGGTTGTCAAACCTGCGGCACGCGCTGAAGACCTCAACTGATCCCCGGAAATTGTTTGAACAGGAAAGTGAAGAACTGCACCTGAACGACCATTTCAAATCGTTGCTCCAACCATTCGTTCCAAAGACTGCCAAGCAGGTTTCGGCTGAGCCAGTCCCAGCATTGGGTGAGCGCGGAGAGTCGCCGAACCCCACCGAACCGTGAATTGCCGAAGGAGAGAGCATCTTGGCTGCCAGAATTCTCATGATTCTGAGTGCGAGCATTATCTTTACGCTGGGGGTCGTCCACCTCGTGTATACGTTCTGGGGGGCAAAGCTCACGCCCCGTGACCCCGCGCTCGAAATCAGCATGAACCAGGTTTCACCTGTCATTACAAAAGAAACAACAATGTGGCGGGCTTGGGTAGGCTTCAATGCCAGCCATAGCATGGGACTTATTTTGTTCGGCTTGGTTTTCGGTTATCTCGCATTGGTTCACGGTCAACTCCTCTTTCAGTCACCGTTTCTGCTCCTCGTCGGGTTGGCAATGCTTGGTGGTTTTGTTGTGCTTTGCAAGGTTTATTTTTTCCGTGCGCCTCTCACGGGCGTCTGCATTTCTTTGGCCTGCTATCTCGCTAGTATTACGCTATCGCGGACCTAACTCCCGACGTAAATGCGCTTTTTTTGCGCTTACAACCTCACCCGTGAAGACGCCGAGTCCCTTTCCCAGCAGTGGCACAATTGACGGTCCGAGCAGGGCGCCTGCAAGCTGTCGTGCTGTTGACTGGACATTTCGAAGAGAAGCACGCCCGCCGCGACCGCAGCATTGATCGAGTCGCAGCCACCGTGCATGGGAATACGAACGACGAAGTCGGCAACCTCTAAGACTTGGCCAGAGAGCCCACGCTTTTCGCTGCCGATCATAAGTGCGGCCGGAAACCGGTAGGAGATGGCTTTGTAATCCATGAATCCGGCTGGTGAAGAAGCCACGACAGAGATTCCGTTGGACTTTGCCCACTTAGTGAATTCGTGAAGTGAGCACCGTATCAGCTTTTGCGAGAACAGTGAGCCCATCGTCGCCCGTAGAGTTGCGGGATCGTGAGGGTCGCAATCTCTGTTAAGGATGAAAATTCCAATCGCGCCAGCCGCTTCGGCGGTTCGGATGATCGTGCCAAGGTTCCCCGGTGACTCGATGGACTCAGCGGCGAGCCACAGCGAGTTCGGTCTTGCTCGGAGTTCATGCAATGAAGTCCACTCCTGCCGAAGAATTGCTCCGATTCCTTGAGGTTCAGAAGCGAGCGTCAGGTCTCGGTAGAGTGGGTGCGAGAGTTGGATGCCGGGGGTACCACGTCTGCAAAGCCGACGTGCGAGTTTCCGCCCGAACGAATTGCACAAAACGGAGGGGTCGAGAAAGACAGACTCGATTGAAGCGTTGTGCTCGACTGCGCGAGCAAGATGCCGGATGCCCTCGATGATGTACAACCCAGTGCGGGAGCGACCTTGAGGGGATTGGAGCGAGCGTAGGGTTAGAAAGCGTGGATCGTGAGCATGGCCAACCACAGGGTACTTGTTTTCATTCATAACCTCCTTGCGGGCGTCACAGAGCGGCTACCGTTGAAGATTTAACTCCGAGGGTTGATTCTGTCATAACAGGGTTTCCGGAACAAGCTCGCAATTTCGAAGTTTCCAGTGATTGTACGGCGACCAGCATGCCAAGGGTAGTTCAGTGCGGCTGCCCCGCATACAATGACGCTATGAATAACCTGACGGATCGAGTGACCCTTGTGACTGGCGGCAGTCGTGGAATCGGAGCCGCAGTCGCAATCGCATTGGCTAGGGTTGGCTGCGATGTCGCCGTTACCTACCGTGAACGTGCCGACGCTGCGCATGCAGTCTGTTCTGAAATCGCCGGGATGGGACGAAAGGCCATCGCGGTACGGGCCGATGTGTCGGTGGTCACCGATGTGAAGCGCATGGTCGCAGAGGTCGAAGCGCACCTTGGTGGCATCGACATCCTCGTCAACAATGCGGCAATCGCCCATCCGCGCAAACTGGAGGACATTACGGAAGCCGAATGGGACGAAGCGCTCACCGTCAATCTAAAGTCGGTGTTCTTGGTAACGCAGGCTGTGATTGGCGGTATGCGACAGAGAAAGTGGGGGCGGATCATCAACTTGTCTTCGGTCGCAGCACAGACGGGCGGGGCTGTCGGGGCGCACTACGCCGCGTCCAAGGCGGGGATCATCGGGCTGACGCATTCCTGCGCCTCCTCATTCGTGCGAGAAGGTATCACCGCGAATGCCATTGCTCCCGCGCTCATTGAGACCGATATGGTGGCCAGCAACCCGAACGCCAACCCGAATCTGATTCCGATGGGGCGTTTTGGCTCGGTGGACGATGTCGCATCGGTGGCTGCGATGCTGGCGATGAATGACTACATGACCGGGCAGACGGTTTCAGTCAACGGTGGATGGTATATGAGCTAGTCTCGCCGACTCCGTGCGTCCGCCCAAGTCGCGAAGATCAGACTCGAGCCTCGCGGGACTCTGGAGATAAGCATCGAGAAAGCGAAGCAGGAACGGGGTTTGACTGCCAACGCCCGGAAAAAGTAGGACTGGAACGTCCGGCTTGATCCGCTTCATCTCCGCCCGTACCGCACTGCCAGCGGCATCGGGGAGGTCGTATTCCAGGAGAACACCGTCTACATCCAGAGTTGTCAAGAGGCGTAAAGCCTGATCCCCAGTCGTCGCTGACGTGACTTCGTAGCCGGCGGTTTCCAGCATGTAATTCAGCCCGCCCATATACTCGGGGCGATTCTCGACGCAAAGAACTTTGATGTGGCTCATGAGCAGCTGTTGCTCCCTTCGATCGGCACATGTACGGAGAACAGCCCGCAGTTCACCGGTCCGGCGGTGTGACAGCCGCGCGGCTGAGAATCGGCACTTGGAATGAATTGCCCAACATGTCGTTGTAAGTAATCGTGTCTTCTCCGACCAGAACCAGGAGCTCACGACCTGTTTCATACCGTACGTGATCCGAGCCGGCGGGGGCTGCGTACAACACCCCATAAGCTGTGTTGCCGACTCTCACCGAAACCTCGCAGCTGGTGACACGAGCATCGGCGTCGGCGGCTTGATGGCACTGCGCCGCAGTGATTGTGCCCACTTGGTACTTGGACATGCTCGCGGTCTCTTGTTCAGAGACCACGATTGCCGGGTCCGGCAAGGTTGACCGCTTCAGGGTGACCGCAACGTTGTGTGCCAGGTTGTGAGTAGCTCGCGAGTTGTCGCCGGTGAACCCCACATCGCCTTCGACCATACTGTCCAGAACAAGCTGGCCGTCCCGCGTGTAAAGCTGGATGCGAGCGTTCAGCTTGTTCACCCCGCTCGCAGCACTCCATCCGCAGAGCCTCAGGAAACCCTCCGCGACTACTCCCAGCGCGCCTGCGTCACCGAGCGTGGCCCGGTGAGTCTCGCTCCCTGACGCGTAGTCGTGCACTGTCATTTTCAAAATCAGAAGTTCAGGAACGTCATTCGAGTTGCGATCACCTTTAAGGAGCACTTCCTTGAAGCGCTTCGTTTTGGCTAGCTCTCTCAAGAGATTCCTGTGCAGGGCGGATTCGAAAGATGGATCCAGGCTCACATCTCCGGTGTCGACTTTGTCGACTCGCAAGCTCCATTGCTGGGAGCCGCCGCTGTTTCCCTCCGTGGGGGATAACGCAAGCGCGGATGGAACGAATGCTAGAAGATGCAACCCAGAAAGCGCCAGGATCAGAGCCGACAGGGCTCCGCGCCACAGGTTGTCGCGAATCAAAGCGGACAGGCTAAACGCGGTCCCAGCTACGTCAACAGAATGCTCACTACGTGTTTTCATTCTCAGCCTTTGGACGGAACCTCTCGACGCCCGCGCGGCCGGGCTCCCACTCCGTTGAAACGTCACGGCTTCACCTCTTCATCTTTAATTGCTCCCGGCGCGGCGTGGCACTCGACAACGAGCAAGGCACCCTGAGCAGGCAGGAAAAACCTGCCTGCCAGGGGCTTTACGATCAGAATCGGAAAGCAATTCCAGCAGACGGTTGCGCCGTGTGCGTCCAGCTATCAGTGTTGAGTACCCTGACGCCAAAATCGGCATCCTTGTATACGTAACCCCTGTACTCAGCGAGCAAAGACCAATGTCTGGTCAGCGCGTAGTTCACCCCGCCGCCGTAGAGAAAAGCACCCTTCGCCTGGGTGTCAGCGCCGGAGAGAAAGCCGCTGGCGTTTCCGGTCGGATGAAACACCAAACTGCCGCCTCCGCCAAGAACATAGGGACTCAACCTGGCTATCCTGAAAGGAAGGCCAACCACCATATCGGCCGTGGCTGTGTGCACGTCGGATTGAACTCGCGACACTCCGCCAGTAGAGACATACCTCAGCGTATCGCGGTCGTAGCCGTAGTTCGCTTCCCCGGACAGCCAGCGATTGAAGTGATAACGGTATCCGACAAGAAACCCGCCGGTATCTGTGGTTGTCCGCGAGGCCCCTTGGCCGCTAGTGTCCTGCGTAAAAAAGCCCGTGCCTTGCACCCTGATCTCCGACCGGCTCTCTTGAGCCGTGGCGCCAAGAGCTAATAGCGTGACAGAGCTTGCCAGCATAATTGCAGTTCGTCGCATCATGTGACTCCTCCATATTTGAATCTGCCCCTACAATTCCGCGACCTTGATGGTCACAGCACCTAAACCGCGTCTCGCATTCCATACAGGCATTTGAGGTGCCAAAGTTGCGCCCGTGGCTGAGTTGTTCGGAAATGCTTGAGTGAGAGCAGGTTGCGCACTTGAAGCCGAAAGTTGACCACGCAGCCTGTCAAGCGCCCCGACACGGGGTTTGACATGTGGCGAAGGCAACGACATTTTGTCGAAGCTTTCTGCCGCTTCACCACATCAGATGAAACATATCCACGAATCGGCAGCGCGCCCCTGGAGGGCGTCAGCTGGGGTGTTCCTGATCGATGTGACAAGCGAACAAGTCTATGGGCGCTTTGGCAGCGACAATCTCCGAGACCTACACCCAACGGTATGAGGCGCTGCTGCGCGCGACCAATGCCATTGGAACGTGCCGCGATTGCGACGCCGCCGCTGACATGCTTTTGAAGACGCTGCTCGAGGTTGTTCCCTTTGACTACCTGCAACTGATCGCGTTTGAGAGTGACACCGAGACGGTCGGGTGGCATCTGCTCTACTCAAAGGGCAGAAAGCACGATGTGCCCGAGGCGGATGTTGTTTTGGAAGATACGCCCATTCGGTCGGTACATGAGTCTCAGCAAGCTCTCGTAACGGACGACTGGAGGGCGGAGGCGCGGTTTGCGAAGCATGGGGAGTTTCTGAACGAATTAGGTATCGCCTCTACTTGTGTGCTTCCGCTCGCGCGAGGCGAGCGCCGCCTCGGGGCGCTAAGCTTTGGCAGCACTCACCCGCATGCCTACCCCGAGGAGGAGGTCCGCTTCCTCTGTCTGGTCGCCGACCAGATTGCGCTAGCCATTGATGCTGCCGTGAACTTCTACTTGTCGCGACAGGCTCAAGATCGCTTGAAGCTCATCCTTGATCTAACCAACCAGGTCGTCTCGAACCTGAATTTTCAGGAACTGCTGCGAACCATCTCGGCGAGTGTTCGCCAGGTCATGCGCTGTGACGCTGCAGCGATCATGCTTCCCGAGCCAGACGGTGCGCACTTGCGGGTGCACGCTCTCGACTTCCCAGACAGCAGGGGAATTTTCACAAAACAGGTGCTGATTCCGATCGATTCGATTCCGGGTGAAACTTACAAACGGGGCAAACCCTGGGTCTTGAACCGACTCGATCCTTCTGCGATGGCTCCTGAGATGTACGCCAAGGCCGCAGGCGAGGGTATAAATTCGTTCTGCGACATGCCTCTCATCAGCAGGGATCGCTCGCTTGGCGTGCTCGCCCTGGCGAGCCGGGCAGCGAATGCTTTTGATCGGGAGGCGACGGCCTTTCTGGCCCAGGTTGCACAACAGGTCGCGATCGGGGTGGAGAACGCCCTGGCGTACGGTGAAATCGCTGATCTCAAGGATAAGCTCGCGCAGGAAAAACTGTATCTGGAAGAAGAAATTCGCGGTGAGATGGATTTTGAAGGGATTGTGGGGCAGAGTTCGGCTCTCCGCCATGTCTTGAACCTGGTGGAAACCGTGGCTCCCAGCGACTCGACGGTTTTGCTTCTCGGAGAGACCGGCACCGGAAAGGAATTGATTGCGCGGGCCATCCATGAACGCAGCCGGCGTAAGGATCGAACCTTCGTAAAGCTCAACTGCGCTGCGATTCCGACGGGACTTCTCGAGAGCGAGCTTTTTGGACATGAACGAGGTGCCTTCACCGGCGCGATTGCACAGAAGGTTGGCCGCCTCGAACTGGCCGACCAGGGCTCTCTGTTCCTGGATGAGGTCGGGGACATCCCCATCGAGATCCAGCCCAAACTGCTGCGAGCTTTACAGGAACGTGAGTTTGAAAGGCTGGGCAGCAACCGAACCAAAAAGGTCGACGTTCGACTGGTAGCGGCCACCAATCGCGACCTGGAAAAAATGATGGAGAATCGCGAGTTCCGCAGCGATTTGTACTATCGCCTGAACGTCTTCCCGATTCGCATCCCTCCTTTGCGCGAGCGCCCAGAGGATATTCCGCTTCTGATCCGCTACTTCACGCAGAAGTACGGCCGCCTCATGAACAAGAAGATCGAATCGATTCCCGCTGCCGCGATGAGGAAGCTCTCGAGCTGGCATTGGCCGGGGAATATTCGTGAGCTGGAGAACTTCATCGAACGTTCTGTGATCCTGACCCACGGCGCGGCGCTGCAGGCTCCGATCGCCGAACTGAGCAACAACGGCAGGACCACTCCAGTGGTGGGAACACGCGAAGCGAACGAGCGCGCTGAAATAGTCCGTATTTTGAAGACCACCAACGGGCGAGTAGCCGGCACGGAAGGCGCCGCGGCCCTTATGGGCCTCAAGCGCACGACGCTCATCGCTCGCATGAAGAAGCTCGGCGTCGACCCGCGAAGAGTGTCATGAAATCGACAACCACCGAGCGTCACGACCGCACTCTCTAGCGTAAGCAAGTTGGCAGACCGTTAGGTTTCATTGAGTCCTCCCCGCTCGGCCATTCTCTTCCCTTGAGCGTTGTTTATCCCCTTTACCCCGGGTTTGTTTCCTCCAATGTCTACGGGGTGTCAACCCTGGTTTTGACATTCGTTGACACAATGCTCCGACGATTTTGCTTCCGCCAATCGTTTCAACATCTTGCAGGCCTGCGTCTTTGGCATGCGCGTTGCGCTTACCCGATGCGTCCTGAGACCCAACATGTTCAAGATTTCCATCGTCGAGAGTCGAACTCAACGCAAGCTGGTGGTGGAAGGAAAGCTGAGTGAACCCTGGGTCGATGAGCTTCGCACCACCTGGACAAGTGCGAACCGTGACTTAGATGGCCGGAAAGTGGTTATAGATTTAAGCAGCCTGACCGTGCTCAGCCGCGAGGGGGAAGATGCGATTTTCGATCTGATGCAGCAAGGCGCAAAGTTTTCCTGCGCCGGCATTCTTACTCGGCACGTGCTGAAGGGCCTGGCCCGAAGATGCCAATGCACACCGTCGCAGGTGCTCGAAAAAAAGGCATGAGACGTTGAAAAACATCAGAAAAATAGGTTTTGGTTGTCGATTTTCACCGAGCTCAAACGACTCATCCATGAAAGACGGAGGTGAATATGCCGGAGGCAAAGCAAATCACGAGACCCACACCGTATGCAAGCAGCGACGATTTCCGTCAGGTCTTTGACGAGGACATGAACAGCCTCTACGTGCTCTCCTTTCTGCTCACCGCGGATCATGACAAGGCTGAGCAGTGTTTTGTTTCGGGCGTGGAGGACGCGGTAGAGGGCAACCCGGTTTTCAAGGAATGGGCGCGTTCCTGGGCTCGGCGGGTGATCATCGTAAACGCCGTGAGGGCAATCAATCCCCGGCCGACGGAAGAGAATGGCCGTTCTAGCTCTGCCCCGGTCAGCGGCAATCGCAAAACGCCGCCGGTCGAGCCGGTCGAGATTGCCGCAGTTTTTGCTCTCGAGCCGTTTGAGCGCTTTGCCTATGTGATGACGGTTCTCGAACGCTACTCCGATCTGGATTGTTCTCTTTTGCTGGGCTGCACACGGCGGGACGTGGTCGCCGCGCGTACTCGCGCTTTCGAGCAAATTGGAAGCGCGATGGCATCGCACTCGACCCAACTGACGTCGGCCAGCTCAGAAAAACCAACATCGGAGGACCGCAACAGTTCTCTGCTTGAAGTGCTAGCTGGTCCATGTTTGGCGACTTCGGTCTAGCTGCTTCGGCGTAAATCAAAAACACTTTCAGACTCATATTAAGGATGGCCATGAACATGACGGTGAGGACTACTTCAAATCTTCCATACGGACGGCTGGGACTTGCTGCAGGGCTGCTGTTGGCGGCAGCGGGTTGCAGCCGAAGCAATGTGCAAGCGGCGCCCGCCATGCCCGCGCCGCTGGTGACGGTGGTCAAGGCCACGGCGCAAGACGTCCCAAAATATCTGGACGAAATCGGCAGAAACGCGGCCTTCGAGTCGGTCACGGTCACACCCCAAGTCGGCGGACGCATCGTCGAACGGCATGTTCAGGACGGTGAAAACCTGAAGAAAGGACAATTGCTGTTCGTCATCGATCCTCGTCCCTACAAGGCGCAGCTGGACGCGGCACAAGCGAGCCTTGCCCAGGCAAAAGCGGCGCTCGAGCTCGCCAAGATTCAATTCGCCCGCGATGAGGAAGTTATCGGAGAAAGAGCAATCTCGAAGCAGGATTATGACACCAAGAAGAATGCCGTGGATGTTGACCAGGCACTGGTCGAAGCCGCGCAGGCAGCCGTAGAAACCGCAAACTTGAATTTCGAGTACTGCTACATCCATTCTCCCATCGATGGCCGGGCCGGAGCGCGTCTGGTGGATGTGGGGAACGTGGTGCAAGCCAATGCGACGTCGCTGCTTTCGATCCAGCGGCTCGACCCGATCTATGCGAATTTCACGGTTACCGAGAGCGATCTTCCGGAAGTTCAACAACAGATGTCACGGGGCACGCTAAAAGCCGCGGTCCGGCTTCCATCCGACGCGGAGAGCGCCTCGAAATCCGGCCGCGTCGAGTTCCTTGATAACGCAGTGCAGAACGGCAGCGGCACGGTCAATTTGCGGGCGACGATGAGCAATCCCGACCATCACTTCTGGCCTGGCCAATTCGTCGACGTGAAACTCGTTCTGACCACGGAGAAGGCGGCGGTGCTGATTCCGAATCAAGCCGCACAGATCAGTCAGCAAGGGCCGTTCGTCTACGTGCTGAAATCCGACGACACGGCTGAACTCCGGCCCGTGAAGTTGGGGCAGCGCCAGGGCGATGACGTGGTTGTGACCGAGGGAGTCGCTGCCAGCGAACGGGTCGTGCTCGCCGGCCAGATGCTGGTTCGCCCTGGCGGTAAGGTCCGCGTGGATTCCACGGCGCCCGCCGCAGCATCCTCGAACGGGGGCAACCAGGGGTCCGCTACAAACGGGGGTCACTCATGAATCTCTCCGAAGTCTTCATTCGTCGTCCGGTAATGACGGTCGCGCTGACCGTCTCCGTCATCTTGTTTGGAGTTCTGGCATATTTTCGGCTGCCGGTAAGCGATCTGCCTGCCGTCGATTATCCGGTCATCCAGGTGCAGGTCAACTATCCGGGAGCCACGCCGGACACGATGGCCAACAATGTGGCCACGCCGCTCGAGCGCCAGTTCATGCAGATCCCGGGCCTCGAACTGGTGACCTCGAACAATGGTCAGGGGCACTCCAGTTTTGTCTTGCAGTTTGACCTCTCTAAGAGCCTCGACGGAGCGGCGACCGACGTGCAAGCGGCCATCACACGCGCCCAGGGACAGCTCCCCGTCGATCTGCCCAGCCCTCCCACATTTACCAAGACGAATCCCAACGATCAGCCGATTCAATACATCGCGCTGGTCAGCGACACGGTGACAGAAGGCCAACTCTACGACTATGCCAACACGCAAGTGGGCGAGCGCCTCAGCATTCTGCCCGGGGTGAGCCAGATTGCGGTGTATGGCACGCAGTCGGCAGTGCGGATCAAAGCCGATCCATCGGCGATGGCGATTCGCAACATCACGCTGGAAGATCTGACGGGAGCGATCAAGAATGGAACCGCTTACACCGGTGCGGGCCAGTTCGATGGATCGCACCGCAGCTTCCTGCTCCAACCGCAAGGACAATTAACCACCGCCGAAGAATACGACAAGCTGATCGTTGGCCAAAGCGGTGGCGCGCCTGTGTACTTGAAAGATGTTGCCAGCGCCAGCCAGAGCATTCAGGACGAGCGCATCGACATGCGATTCTGGGTGCGCGGATATCCGCAGCCCGGTGCGACCGTGGTGGTCGCGGTGTTTCGCCGGGCGGGTGTGAACGCGGTTCAAGTGGCAAAGTCGGTGCGGGATTTGCTGCCTACCATTCAATCGCAGCTTCCCACCTCCGTTTTGCTGGTGCCGGCCTATGACCGCTCGCTGACCATCGTGGGTGGAATAAAAGATGTGCAGACGACGCTCTACCTTGCCTTCGTGCTGGTGGTCATGGTGATTTTCGTCTTCCTCGGCCGGGCGACCGACACTCTGATTCCGGCCGTGGCCCTGCCCTTGTCTCTGCTGCTGACCTTCATCGCCATGGACGTTCTCGGCTACAGCCTGGACAATCTTTCACTGATGGCTTTGACTCTGGCCATCGGTTTTCTGGTGGACGATGCCATTGTATTTCTCGAAAACACTGTGCGCCTAATGGAGACCGGGCAAAGCGCGTTCGAGGCGTCGCTGAACTCGGCCAAGGAAATCAGCTTCACCATTCTGGCCATGACGCTCTCGCTGGCCGCGGTCTTCATCCCGCTGGTGTTCATGAGCGGGCTCATGGGCCGCATCTTCCGCGAGTTCTCGCTCACCATTGTGATCTCGATTCTGGCCAGCGGAATTGTGTCGCTCACGCTCACTCCTTTAATGACCTCGAGGCTGCTCGGCCAGCGCGGAGCGGGCGCGAAGAAGACCTGGATGGAGCGCGCCTTCGGTGCCTTGGAACATCGTGTGCTGGATGTTTACGGGCGCTCTCTATGGTTTTTTCTTCGCCATCGCTGGATTTCGGCCGTGACCTGGGCGGTATGCCTGGCTGGAACTGGGTACTTGTTTTACGTCGTTCCGAAAGCATTTCTGCCGGTGGGCGACAGCTCGTTCATCCGCGGCATATTGGTGGCACAGGAAGGGTCATCGCCCGATCAGATGCATGCCTATCAAACGCAGGCGGAAAAGATCATGAAGGCGAATCCGGCCGTCCGCAGCACTTTCACCATGAGCGGGAACGCGCAATTCATGGGGTCGAATCAGGCATTCCTGATTGCGTTTCTGAAACCCCCATCCGAGCGCCCTCCGATCGCACAAGTGGCAGGACAGCTCATGGGTGCGATCGGCAATTCAATTCCCGGTACGGTCGCTTTCCTTCAGCCCAATCCCGCGCTCGAGATCAGTACCGGCGCCACGGCCAACGCACAGGGGCAATTTGCCTATGCGCTCTCGGGAATCGACCCCAACCAGGTTTACGACTCCGCGGACAAGCTGATGGCGAAGATGCGCGAGTATCCCGGGTTCCTGTTCGTGAATTCCGATCTCTACAATCACACCCCGAACCTGCAAGTCGACATTTTGCGCGAACAGGCAAAGCTCTACGGCGTATCGGAGAGCCGGATTCTCACGCTTCTTCACGACGCCTATTCGCAGAATTACAGCTATCTGATCAAGAAGCCGACCGATCAGTATCAGGTGATCCTCGAAGTCGCGGATGACAAGCGTTCCGCTCCGGAAGACCTGGGCAAGCTCTACATCAAGAGCGACGACGGGCAGCGCATGGTTCCCCTGAACGCGGTCACCAGTTGGCATCCGGTCATCGGTCCACAAGCGGTCAACCACATCAATCAATTCACCAGCGTGACCATGTTCTTCAATCTGAAGCCCGGTTACGCCATTGGGCCGGCAACCGAGTTCGTGGAACAGACGGCGAAGCAGATCCTGCCCCAGGGCATTGTTGGAACGCTGCAAGGCGAGGCGCTCACCTTCCGCAACACCGTTTCGGACCTCGCGGTGCTCATGCTGGTCGCGGTGTTCGTCATGTATGTGATCCTGGCCATCCTTTACGAGAGTTACCTGCACCCCATCACGGTGCTCTCGTCTTTGCCCGTGGCGTTGCTGGGCGGCCTGCTCACGCTGTGGCTGTTCGGCGAGGAAGCTTCGCTGTACGCATACATTGGAATGTTCATGCTGATGGGCATCGTGAAGAAAAATGGAATCATGATCGTTGATTTCGCGGAGCAGCGAGTGCGTCAGGGAATTCCAGATACTCAGGCGATTCACGATGCCAGCATGGAACGTTTCCGTCCCATCATGATGACGACGATGGCGGCCCTGCTGGGCGCGATGCCGATTGCGCTCGGGTACGGCGCCGACGGGGCCTCGCGCAGGCCATTGGGCTTGGTCGTGGTCGGCGGCCTTATCGTCTCGCAGTTCATCACGCTATTCGTTACACCGGCCATCTATCTCTACCTCGAAGAATTCCAGGAGAAAGTGCTGGACCGGTTCTCTTTCTTCCGCTCGTCGCGCAAAACCGCACCGGAGACAGTCCCGGCTTACGCGCTGCAGGAAGGAGCTGGAGACTAATCCCATGACTCAAACTTCGACGCCTCAAACTCGGATGCCTCAAACTCGGATGACGCAGACTCGGAAGCCTCAAACTCTGCAACGCACTACTTTTTCGTTTGCTTTTGTTCTAGCAATGGCTGGGCTCACCGGTTGCGCTGTCGGCCCAAACTACAAGCGACCAGCCGTGGATGTGCCAGGCATGTATCGCGGATCAACCACCGACACGCCGGTGTCTGCGGACCTGAAGCCGCAGCCAGGGCAACCCGAGCAGGCGAAGGCCGAAAAGGCCACGGAGTCCTTGGGAGATGCGAAGTGGTGGGAAGTCTTCCAGGATCCCGAACTCCAGAGCCTGATTCGCACTGCACTCAAGAATAACTATGACGTTCGCATTGCGGCGACGCGAGTGCTCCAAGCCCAGGCACAACTCGGCATCACGCGCGCCGATCAGCTACCTTCGTTGAGCGCGGGTGGGAACGTCACCAGCCAGCAAAGCCCACAAATCGGCCCGATCCCAGCTTATGAGGTCACGCAAGGACAACTGACTGCGTCCGCCGCCTATAACCTCGATTTTTGGGGAAAGTATCGCCGTGCTACCGAAGCTGCCCGGGCAAATCTTCTCGCCAATGAGTGGGCTCAGAAAGAAGTGACAGCCACCCTCGTTGCCAACCTGGCGACAGCTTATTTCCAGCTCCGCGAGCTGGATCTCGAATTGGAAATCTCGAAACGCACATTCGCGTCGCGTGGCGACTCTCTGCGATTGACGCAGACTCTGGAGCAACACGGAATCGACTCGCTATTGGACGTCCGCCAGTCCGAGCAATTGGTCTACACCGCTGCCACCGAGATTCCGGATTTTGAAAGGCAGGTCGCACAACAGGAAAATGCCATCAACATCCTTCTGGGAAACAATCCCGGAGATGTCCCTCGCGGACTCCGGCTCACCGAGGAACCGCACGCTCCCCAAGTCCCTGCCGGACTTCCTTCATCGCTGCTGGAGCGACGGCCGGACGTTCGGGAAGCGGAAGAAAACCTGATTGCCGCGAATGCGCAGATCGGTGTGGCGCGGGCGGCTTACTTCCCCTCGATCTCGCTCACCGGAACTGCCGGGTACGAGAGCCCGGCGCTGACGAATCTCTTCACCGGTCCGGCTGGCATATGGAACTTGGCTGCCTCCGTAACTCAGCCCATATTCCAGGGAGGAAGGCTTAAGTCGAACGTTCGTCTGACCGAGGCGCAGCGCGAGCAGACGCGTTTGACCTACGAACAAACGATTCAAGGCGCGTTTCGAGACGTCTCGAATGGATTGGTTGCTTATCGCAAGAATCGAGAGTTCAGGATCCAGCAGCAGCACCTGCTCGAATCAGCCCAGGATGCGGCGCGGCTCTCGGAGGTGCGCTTCAAGGCCGGGACCACCGACTACCTGGAAGTGCTGACCAATGAGACGAATTCCTTTTCCGCTGAACTAGGACTGGCCCAGGCGCAGGCGAACGAACTCATCTCTCTGGTCCAAATCTACCAAGCTCTGGGTGGCGGCTGGCAAAATTAGGACACGGTTGGTATTGGGCTGGCTACCTAACGAATGGTGAACAGACCGTTGAGCCCCTTGTGATTTGAAGGAGAGAACAATGCTCGATCACATGATTCTGACTGTCAGCAATGTCGAACGTTCGTTGGCGTTCTATGAGGCGGCCTTGGAGCCTCTTAATATCAAGTTCTTCCTACCCTACAAGGGTGAAGGCGATCATCCGGATCTGTGGGGATTTGGTGATGGCAAGAGGGCGTTCTTCTGGATCAAACAAGGAAAGCCTGATCCAGCGTCCATTCACTGGGGGTTCATGGCCGAAAACAATGGCCAGGTCGATGAATTCTACCGAGCGGCAATATCCGCCGGTGCCAGGGACAATATTTCACCGCGGGCACGAGTGGAATACTACCCGGGATACTACGCTGCCGATATATTTGACCCGGACGGGTATTCGTTCGAGGTCGTCCACAAAAGCTAGTGATGGAATCTCACATCGCCAAGGGCTTACAGCACGACAACCGCGGTTGCCGATTGTTCTGTGAAGCCTTCAAGAGCGCGCGCACGCAGAAGCGGTCCGATATCGCCCGCGTCGGCAGACCAGTAACCTGCGGGCGCTACCGGATCATCCGCTAGGATCCGGCCGGAGGCACGAGCGTCATGGCGAAGACCAGCGCATGCTCGTTGCCGGGCAAGGCGATGGTGCGCACTGTTTTACTGCTGTCGAGTTTGAAAGAATACCCGTAGAGATAAAACGTGCGATTGTCCTTAGAGCCATCTTCCTCGAGTCGATAGGGCGTGACCACAGCCTCGGACTCGCCCTCGTAGCCGCTCGGAGCGTACCAGTCGCTGAGGCTCTGCGTGATCGACGAGGATGTGCCATCGGCGTAGGTGATGGTAAAGACCTGGGCCTCCTGACTGCCTTCGACACCCGCGGCCAGAACCCTGAGATCGGCGAACTTGCCGGCTGGCAGCGCCACGGTTTTGCTCGTAACCACGTCTGGGGCGTTGGCCGGCCCGAGATTGAACAAAACGCCATCCCACACCGGCGTCGATCCCAGCGCTTCTTTCGAATACGCGAAACCTTCGCCGTCCGCACTCGCCGCGGGAGCAAACCCTGTGCCGTCCGTATAGATGGCTTTCGCGTTGTATGCGGAGGAAAGATCCACCGCCACCGTCCCAGGTCTCATCGCGGTCACTGCGAGATTCGCGGTGATGGTATGCGATAAGCCGCCCGACGTACCGGTAATTGTGATGGTCGAACTACCAGGGTTCGATGCATCGTTTGCTGTCAGCGTGATGTTGTTTGCTCTCCCGCCGCTGGCCGGACTGAATGAGGCCGCCACGCCGGGCGGCAGGCCGGACACACGCAAGCGAATGCTCGCCCGGAAATTGCCCCGGGGAGTCAAGGCAATCGTGGTTGAGGTAGTCCTCCCCTTGAGAACGGAAAAGCCGGCTGCGGGTGTCTGGATCGCAAAATCGTCGGCGCCCGGGCTCGGCGGTGCAAGCAGGTCGTAGAGCGGTTGCGCCGGCCTCACCTCCGGATTTTCCTCGGCGAGCGACATCGCCAGAATGCGAATCTTGTCGTTGTCGGGTAATTGAATGGTCTTGGCGCCATCGGGCAGGTCGACGGCATACGCAAACAGATAGGAGTAGCCGTAAGGCACATTTTCCCCCGCCGCGTTGTGGTGATGCGAACAGTACCAAGCCAGGTCGGCGCGCTTGATGTAAGCCGGAGCGAGGCCCGTCATTTTGCCATAGTTGTCACCGGAGGTGTCGCCCGAACCCCACTGCCGGTCGTACCACTGTCCGATGAATCCGCCCCAGTCCTGGATGTTCAGCTCGACATTCTTGCCGCCGATTGTGAATGTCGCTTTTTGGTCGCCTTCCGCCGAAGCCGCCAGGACATAGATGCGGTTGTAGGGGCCTGAAGGCAGATCAATCATCTGGCCTTTCGCCACAACCGCGTTGTGTGAGCCCGTCTTCGCTGGAGCGAGTTGGAACTGCACATCGTGGAACGCAATCCGCTCTGGAAGCATCTCCGCCGGCAGGGCATTCCCGTCGCCGTCAAATCCGCCATCCGAGTGCGTTCCGTCGTTGCTGGCGGTCGCGAGGTCATAGGGTAGCATCACGGGCAGGGAATGCACGGCCGCAACTTTAGCCTGCAGCGCGGCCAATCGCACCGCGAAGGTGCGCGGCTGATAGGCCGAGAATGAAGTGACCAAGGCACCGCTGTTCAGGGTCGCGGTTCCGACCGGTTGTTCCTGCCCGTTGACTTCACGCGCGGCGCGGATCGGCGCGTCAAATGATATGCGAACGTCGGGTTGGGGTCTGCCATCGAGTTCCACCAGACGCACGATGAGTTCGTCACCCTGTTCCGCTTTCTTTAACGCCAGGAGCCGAATCCGCGGGTTACTCACCTTCAGCAAAGAAAACTGCGGCCCCAGCGCGCCCGCGTGTCTAGAAGCTTCGAAGGCGATGAGGGGAGTGTTTAGGCGCTGACCTTGCCAGTCCGTCTGCGCCTGTCGCCAGTCGGCGGCGTGCCCGGCAATTCCGTAGACGAACTCGTGATGTCCGATATCCTGCGTGCCCTGGTCGGGGTAGCCGCCGCGCGTGCCGGGGGTTCGAATCAGAGTGAGCCGAATGGTGTGGTCGTTCGGCTTGTCAGACGCGTTCTTGCAATCGGTCAGAATGGTGGCGCCGAACTCACCGCTCATGTCAGTGAGGTCGATCCACTGGTGGGACGGCACTTCGAATTTCTTCGGCTCGGCAGTGGGACGCTGGATCGTGCCAATATCCCAGTTATAGGTAGCCATCTGATTCGAAGCTGCCAGCGGGAAGCTCGCCTTCAGATTTGACTCTTTGGTGTTCCAGTCGATTGCGTTGGCGAACTCTACGCGCTTTCCCGCATCCCCCGCCGCAAGGCTGATGGTCTGGACGAACTTGGACCCCGCGGTTTCCCGCGAAACTTCCACGGCCACGCGTGCCCGACCGTTCTCCACAACTCGCATCTTCGCTGGGCCTCCGACATAGGCTTTGGGTGCGGCCTGCTCCTGATCCCAATCCATATTCCAGGCCGGCCAGTGCAGCGGGTTGTCATAGGAAATGGCCAGGCGCGCCGGCGCAGCCAGCAATTCCCGGCCAATCGACTTGTCGAAAATGCTGGCGACGTCGCCATCGGCATTCAGTTTCACGCGATAATATTGATTCTCCAGCGAATTCTCCGTCACCTGCAGAGGGGCGGTGCTTGCGCCCGTGGCGGGCTGCCCCGCACCCGGCTGAACATCGTAAACCGCGTAGCCGACAGATGGGGTCTTGGCCACGAAGATTACCTTGCCGTTCGAAATCTGCGCCGGAACTTCTTTGCCGTCCGGACCGGTCACCCGCACCGCTTTCGGCATGCCGCCGGGGAAACTTACGCTGGCTTCCACCGGATCTTCGCGCGCGATGTTCAGCGGATTGAAGACCACGAGCGGCACGCCCTTGCCCTCGGTATTCAGGGCCGCGCTGACCGCTTCGGTAGCATGGTTGAGCACGCCCGCAAACTGGTTCATCGCGATCACATCGTCGTTCCAGGCAAATTCGTAAGACCTGGGGGTGGCGGTTCCAGCGGCAAGGTCGTGAAAGTGGCCGCCCATCACCAGCGTCCAAGCATCGTTCAGGCGCTGCAGCGGATACGGCCGCGCCCCCAGCCATTCCGCGGCAAGCGAAGCTTTCTCCGCCGCATCGGCCAGCAGTTCCTCTTTCCGCAGCCAGCGCTTCTGGTAGGCCTGCGACGTGAGCGAACCAGCCGAGTGGTTCGTCAGTTCCATTTCGCCCGTGTAGCGTGGAAGTCCAGCGGCCTGCGAGGGCGTGATATCGAGGAACATCTGCTCTGCATTGGCTGAGATCACGTGCACTGGACCATCGCCCACTTTCTCGGGCGCTCCCCCGGTGCTCTCTCGGCGGAAAAGGAATCCTTCCCGCACGGGCAGACTCGTCATCCCTTGCGTGACGATGGCCTCCAGTCGCTTGACGGAAGCCTCGCGCGGAGCTCCACCAATATCGCCCGTGCCGTAATAATGATAGTCGGTGAAGACACCACTGAATTTGCCGTTCTGTTCAACCCGCGCCGCCCAGTCCGCTTGATGTAGTTCTTGTGCCCGATCTTGATCGATGCGGGTAAGCGCGGCCTGTTCGCTTCTAAGGTGGATGGATTCCTCGATGTCGTTTGGATCGGACGCATGACCGCTGCGCTGTTCCTGGTCCAGCTTCGCGCGCAGCGCCTGCATCTTATTTCGCACGTCGCGGAGTGCTTCGTCGGGCGGCAGCGGAGGCAAGGGTTTGCTGAGATCGGTCTCGATGCCGCCGTCATAAGCGCCCGGATTCAACCCGGCCAGCACGCTCTCACCATCCGGTCCCACCCACACGCCCACATTGAAGGGCGTGCCTTCCGGCGTATTCTCGAGCGATTCCGGACCTCCGGCATTCGCAGACGATCCCCAGACCAGCTTCTGCGTCGAAAACCCTTTCACGCCGGAGTGCGCCAGAATGCTCGGCAGCGACGACGGAAATCCGAAGCAGTCGGGCAACATGTACTCCGCGCTGGCCTTGCCGAGTTCTTTGCGAAACCAGTCATTCCCGTACAGGACTTGCCTGATGATGGCTTCGGCGCTGGGCGCGTTTACGTCACCCTCCTCCATGGAAGATCCCGCAGGGAACCATCGGCCTTCATCGACGTACTTCTTCAGCCGTACGAAATCGGCCGGGAAATATTCCTTCATGAAGCGGTAACGGTTGGCGCCGCTGAAATTGAAAACGTAGTGCGGATACTTATCAATGAGCGAAAAATTATCCTCCATGGTCTTGCGGATATATTCGCTGATCGCCTGGGGATACTCCCATCGCCATTCCGTATCGAGGTGGGCATAACCGACTACGTAAAGGGTTGGCTGCTTGCTCAAATCGGGTTTATCTGTCGTTTGGGAAAGCGCCGTGGCGAGCAACATCAAGCAGGCTAGCGGAATGGCGATTAAAGTAGTGCAGACGCGTAGCATCGTGATTCTCCAGAGGGGCCTCGGTCGAAGGAGGCCTTTCATCATGTGCGGTATTGTTGCATTCTAGTTGACGGCAACGCTGACGGTCGTAGCAGCGATGTTGGACTGAGTCACACCGTTGGCATCCGCACCGCTAACTGTGACCGTGTAGGTTCCGGCCGGCGTTCCGCTATTGCCACCACCACCACCGCCGCCGCCGCCGCTGCTGCTCGATCCGCATGCCGGAAGAACGATGAGACTGGCCAGTACGGTCGAAAGGAGCAGGAGGCCCATCCGGTTCTTGCCGCGCGAACTTCTGGAACCGAACCCCAGGCCAATCAGCACCAGTCCAGGTATAGGGAGCCACAGCGCATAGAACATGCTGGAGCGGCGGATCATCTCTGCCGAAGGTCCGATCGTGGTGAAGGTCAACGTCGCATTACCGCCGGTGCTTGTGACGGTCACCGGGCTCGTGCTTCCGAACGAGCAGGTCGGCGCCGGACTGACGACTGGCGCGATGCTGCACGAAAGCGTAACCGTACCGGTGTATCCGCTCGCGGGAACCACGCTCACCGTTGCCGAAGCGGAACTGCCAGGACTGAGCGAGGTCGGACTGGCCGTGCCCGCCGAAAGCGCATAGCCCGGGGTTAGGCTGACCGCAAGCACCACCACATTTCGGTTGTCGGGCAACGTCAAGCTCTCGACCGTCTTAGTGGTGTTGAGGACAAAAGAGTAATGGTAGAGGTAGAAAACCCGGTTGTCAGGGCCGGTGGTGGAATCGCGATAGGGCATGGCAACCGCGACCGACTCGCCGGGATTGTTCCCTGTACTCACGCAACCGCCACCGTTGAGGGCGCTGCACCAATCGCTGAAGCTCTGCGCGAACTGCGAGGTAGAGTTGTCGGTGTAGGTCACGGTGATGGCCTGAGACGTCTGGTTGCCTTCGATTCCGGTGGCCAGCATCTGCAGGGTGCCGAAGCTGCCGGCCGGAAGCGCGATTGAACCGCTGCCCGCACCGGTCACTGCATCGGGCGCGTTTGCCGGACCAAAAGCGAACTGGACACCGTTAAAGTCCAGTCCCGAGTTCAACAGGTTAGCCGAGTACACCGAGCCCACACCATCCAAGCTGTTCGTTGGAGTAATGGTTGGCGCCGCCGCGTCCGTATAGAAACCATAGATGTTGTACGCCGAGGACAGATCCACCGCCGTCCCGGAGCCGCCCGTGGTTGGCGGATTTACGAACAGATTGCTGACGGTGGTCGATTGTGTGGTAACGCCCGCCGCGGTACCGGTAATGGTCGCAACCGTGGCGGCGGGGCTGCCCGCGCCGGTCAGCGTTGCCGTAGCGCTGGCGGTCAGCGTCAGCGTGCTGGTGGTCTTGGTGCTGGTGGGGTTGAGCGCCGCCGTTACTCCTAGGGGCAAGCTCGACGTCGGCGCCGAGAGACCAACGCTGCTGTTGAAGCCGTTGAAGGGGTCGACCGTGATCGTGATGGCTGCGGTCCCACCCTGGTTGATGGACACTGCCGTCTCCGGCGTCGGCACTAGCTCGAACCAGGGCAGTTCGAGCGTTACGTAAGCCGTTTGGGTCAGGCCGCCGCTGGTACCGGTAACCGCGACCAGGTAAGTTCCGCCCGGAGTGGCGCTGGTTGTCGAAACCGTCAGGGTCACCGGACTGCCTCCCGCCGGAATCGACGTCGCACTGAGGTTGGCCGTAAGGCCCGGTGGCGCGTTCGATGGCGAGGCAGTACCGGGGATGGTCACGGCGAGATTGGTGATCGCGCTGAAGCCGTTCAATGCCGTGACCGCAATCGAACTGGTTCCGCCAACGCCCGGCGTGAGACTCAAAGTGCCCGGCGTTGCCGACATCGAGAAATTGGCATTCGCAGAAGTCGGAGCCAGAGCATTGATCAGAGTCGGCCCGTTCGGACTACCCCACCCAGTCACCAGATCGTATCCCGGCCCGGCTGAGAACTGGCTCGCAGTGCAGCCGGACGGAGCGCTGCTGTTGTAGTCGGAACCACTCGTTATGTCGTGGAAGTCGGCGTCAACCGCGGTGCCGTAGATCGTCGGGTTGAGCAGCCCGAGGGTGGGATTGTTGCCTGCGGAGGTGGCGTTCGCGGCTGCCTGCTGATTGATCAAAGCCACAAAACCGGCCCACCGTGGTGCCGCCAGGCTGGTGCCACCGATCCCTCCCTGGCAGGAACCGCTCGAGCAGAAGTAGTTGTCGGTATTCGCTTCCGCGGCCACGTCC
>Ga0209006_10000334_pt1 | contig 47805 bp, 33 predicted proteins | sample JacPin_JW_Ref_O2_FD_188567 | JGI IMG/M metagenome (GOLD analysis project Ga0209006, IMG submission 188567) | Forest soil microbial communities from Algoma, Ontario, Canada - Jack Pine, Ontario site 1_JW_Ref_O2 (SPAdes) (version 2) | ecosystem: Environmental > Terrestrial > Soil > Boreal...
TTAAAAAAAAAAAAAAAAAAAAATAAAAATAAAAAGTGTATGAAAATTATAAAAAAGTAATAAGATAAAATAATACTAGTAAACTCTTAAACTAATTAAAAAAAAACATAAATAAAATCATGTTCATAAGTACATATAACAATAAAATTAGTCACCAAACACATAACCTAAATATACAAATAAAAATAATATTTTAAATTGTATAGTAGAATATACAATAATCTAGATATTAAAAAAAATAAATTAAAATATACAGCAGAATAAAAACTAATATATATATGTAAATATTAGAGTTAAAAAAAAAATTTTTTATTTTATTATATATATTAATGAACGATAATGTTTATAAGAATAAATTTAAGTTAAATAGGAAAGGGGGATTAATATTAAATTTTGTTTATATTTTCATATTTAATTATGAATAAAGTACTAAGAAAGCAATCATTAAAGCAAATAAACCAGTCGCTTCTGCTAAGGCAAAACCCAATATTGCGTATGCAAATAATTGACCTCTTAATTGAGGATTTCTAGCTGTAGATGAAATTAATGAACTAAAGATTTGACCTATACCAACTCCAGCTCCAATTAATCCTGAACAAGCAATTCCTGCTCCAATATATTTTGCTGCTGCTAATAACATATTTATATTAAAATATTTTTTTATATTTTGATAGCGTCTAACATAAATAATAATTTAAATTATTTACTCTTTTAATAATAAAGCAAGTAAAGAAAAAAAAATTTTTATACCCAGGCTATATTAATAACATATAGCCTGGGTATTAAAAAAAAAGACATAATATCAAATGTTTAAAATTTAATATTATGACTTAAAAAAATGATTTAACATTTTTTTTTTAGAAGCCTAGATATAGCATTATCCAATAAAATATGAACTATTCATAAAGTTTAAATTTTCAGGTTTAAAAACTTCATTTATATTAGGATAGGCTAAAATCAATTTTTCACCTTCTTCATTAATTAATGTGATTTGATTAGTTTTAGCTGAATAAGAATTTTCACCAAATTGTGTTAAAATAGATTCTTTGAAATTATTATCGAAAGTCAAAAGAAATGATTTGTTAATATATATATTATAATAACTTAATTTTAATAACTCATAAATTAAGTTAACCTTATTACATATAACTGCAAAACAATCATGAATAGAATAAAAATTATTATTTTTATCTTCTTTAAAGAAATTATGGATAAGTAAAGATAGACTAGCAGCATCTAAAGAATGTACTAAATTAGGCATTAAGCTTCTAATTTGTTTTCTAGGATTTAAAGTATTTTTATCTACAATATTTAAAATAAGTAAATCTTTACTATAAATAAATGGTTTAAATTTTATTTTTTTAGTTCCATAAAATTTTTGTTGTACATTTAAACCTGTTGGTAAATTTCAAGGTATACTTATTCCTAATTTATTTGAAATTTTAGCTATATTTTTAAAATAATTAAATAAAACTTCTAATTTAGGAAAATCTCTATACAAAAAAAGATATAAAGTATTACAAATAATTTGGAAATCTATATTTTTGAAAATAATTTTGTTATTTTTTTTATAAATATATAATGATTCTCCATTTTTTCTAATTAAACTAAATTCTTCTTTCATATCAAGAATATTAGCATATTTAGTTGAATTATATGGAATAGTCATAATAGTTTTCTTAACTAAACTTCTATGATTTTGAAAATCTAATTTAATTAGTCTTTTATAACTACTTCTTTTTTCATGATCTAAATCTTTATTATTTTTTAATTCTAATTCTAAGTGATCTTTAATTTTTAAAGATAAAAAAGTATAAAAATCATCAGGTATATTTTTTCAATTAGATTCAGATAAATTAACTTGTTAAGCTAATGTAGTATCTTCTAATAATAAACTTAAATGTTGAAAACCATTACATGAAGCATCCAACTGAATAGGTAAATGAGTTATAAATGTATCTTGATTATTATTAATAACATTTAAATATTTATTATATTCAAAACAAAAAGTAATAAATAATAATTTATTATCAGCTTTTAAAATTAATTTACCATTTTCAAAATTAATAATATTTTTTTTATTTTTATCTATCCAATTTATTCTATCATTAAAAGACATTTTATCTAATGTATTACCATAACAATTAGCACCAAATATTTTTAAATATTTAATACTTACTTCATCATCTATATGAACAATAGCACCTTTAGCAAATTGTAATAAAGATTTAGCTAATTCAACACTTTGATAATGTAAATATTCTACATTACAATAAATTCTACCTCTATAATCTAATCTTACAGGTATAAATAATTCAGGACTATTTCTAAATATATGAGCTAAATTTAATATTTCAAACTCTAAATTAACTTTACTTCTAAAACTTTCTAATTCTTTTTTTTCATTTAAAGTTAATATTTGTTTTAATTCTAAAGGATAAGTATAGTTTGGATCTGTAATTAAATTAAAAGTTTTATAATATTTTGAAATAAAATCTAATACTTCTTGATTTAAAGCAAAAAGAACAGAATTTATATAATCAACAAGTTTATAAATAATATTATTTTTAGATATAGAACTTTTAAAAGCTAAATAAGTTTTATCTATAATTAAAGGCTCAATATAAACTTCATCATTTAATAAAAATCCACCTAAATTTATAGAATCATTAATTTTTAAATATGATTTAGGTTTACATATCATAGGTAATTTTACAAGTAAATTTATAATAATCTTATTATCTGTTTTATTTAAAAATTTATTAATTTTTTCACCAGCTATTAATATATTTCTTTTTTCATTATTACCTAAAAATACTATTTTTTTAGATAATAATTTTATCTCTAAAAGTTAAGATATAAATATTGAACCTAAAGCTACCATTTTTGTATGATTATCAGATTTTATAATTTTAGTAGAATTATTTAAAATAAATAGACTAAATTTAATTTCTGTCTTATTATTTAATAAATATAAATTATAATTATATGTATTTACTATTTGTTTACCTAATTCATAAGAAACATTAGTTAAATGAGTAAAATCATTATGTAAATTATTATTATTTATTATCACTAATACTGTTCCAAAAATTATATTAATAATATCATCTAAATTTAAATTAGCTATAACATTAACACCAAAATTATCTTTTTCTTTTTTATCAGCTAATATAATATAAAAATGTAATTTTTCAACTAATAATTTAGAATAAATAAAAACATCAATTATTTTAGGATTTACTAATTTATATTTTAATTAAATATTTTTAATATCTTTCAATAATAATTTATTTTGCTGATTTATTAAAAAATGTTCTATATTTTTTTGAATATTTTCTTTACTATTATCAGAATAAAGTATTTCCATTAAATTATTAGAAATTATAGAATTATTAGCGTAAAGTGACATATTTTTTTTAATAGAAAAATTATTAATAATTAATGAATTAGGATAATTAGTAATAGTTTTAAATTTAGAATTAATACCTGTTCGATGAATTAAAGTACTATATTGTTTTTTAAATAATGAATTTAAATTAAGATGAGAATTTAAATTAGAAGTAGGAATAATTATATCTTTATTAAATGCTTTAATAAATTTTTTTAAATTTAAAGAACCAGATATATTTTGAAAATGTTTCATATAAATATTTTAAAGTTTATTATATTCTAAATTATCTAAATTTCCAAGAATAATTTTTAATTCAGATATAGTAGATTTGTGAGTTAAAATTTCTTTTTCTAATTCTAAAATTAAATTTTTATATGTATCAATAGATTTTTTAGTTTTATCTGATAAATCCGTAATAACAATAGATGATTTAATTTTAGCTTTTTTATTTTGTTTAATTATATTATCTGCTTTTAAACTATTAATGTTATTATTACCCTGTATAACCCTTATTTCTAATTCTTTTATTTTTTCATTTAACTTATTAATAAATTCTTCACTTTTTGAATTAATAAATAATATAAATAACAATTTAGGAACAACTAATTTAGTTAAATCTTCAGATAAATTTGTTGCATTTTTATTTAATATATAGCTTCCATATACATACAAATCACTGACACCTAATAACATAAAATATCTTGATAAATTATACTCACTAGTTGATATAAAATGTCTTCTACTTATGCTACCCCACTTAAATTAATATCTAATATTTTAAAAATTATTTGTAAAGTAGATCAATTAACAGAATCAAAAATAAAAAATATTATATTTAATAAGTTATTTGTAGTTAAACCCTTAACTTCTGGAAATAATTTAGAAAAAAGATTTAATAAAAATTCTTCAAATTTTGTTTCTGAATAAGAATTATTTTTAAGATAATTTATAAATAGCCATAACATACTTATTTTAACTACAATTATTTTATCATAATATATTTCAATAAAAGGTTAATATACTGGAACATTGTTAACACATAAAGATGATAAACTCTTAGAACTTAAAGGAGTAATAAATAAAACATATTCATACTTATTCTTACTATTGGCAGCTAAACTTTTTAAATCCAATAATGTTCTATCAAAATTAAAAACACTACTAATTAAATGAATTAAATTACTTTTTCTGTTATTGTGATAACTATCTAAACTTCTAGCAAATGTTGTTAATAAAGATAAATTTTTCATAACAAATTAATAATAATTATAATTTTTAGAATAGATATTTTGATAATAAAGAGATCTCTTAAATCTTTTAACAATCCAAGTAATTATTAATAAGTAATTAAAGAAAACAACCCTCAAATAATTAAATAATAATATATTTATAAATTAATATATAATTATTAATTAATGAGTTAAACCATAAATTAAATTCCAACGTAACCAAGCTGATAGAAATTATACACACTAATAACAAAATAAATTAAAAAACAAGATAAACTAATCTACTCTTTTTATATAAATTAAACAAAGATAAACATCAAGAATATTAAGATATTTTATCTAATAATACCTTATTATCACTTACATATAAAATACATAAATATAATATAATATTTAATATATAAAATAAAGAGATTAAAGATAAGATTAAAATAGATAAAAAAAATAATATAATAAAAGAACTTGATTCCTTAATACTAGTTAATAAATTAAAACCTAATAAATTTAAATATTCTAATAAACTATTTATATTTATAATAAAATAATAATATAAATATTTATATTAGATAAAACAACACAAAAAAATTGATAGACTTAATAACACAAAACATTTTTTAAAACTTACAATACAAAATAATATAAGACAGATAATAAAATCTTACGTTACAAAATAGTAAAATTTTAAAATAATATAATATAATATAAGATAATAAAACCTTACGAATAATAAAATAATAAAGTAACGTTACATTACGTTACAATATATTACATGACTATATACTACATTACATTACAATATGTTCCGTTACCAAATTATATTAATAACAATACAATAAATAAAACATTAAAAATATAAATTATAATATAAACAACTCTAAATATGTATTTATATATTCCACTACAGAGATAGTAAAAACCAACTCTCTCCAGGTATAATTAAATTCACTTTCTACCTTCGTTTTAGATATAAATAATAGAAAATAAAAATAAAAAATTATTAATTTTTTCTCTCTAAGATAAAATGAGAAAAAGAGAAAGATAGAAATAGATAAAAAGAGAAAGAGAGGAAGGGAGCGTATAAGAGACATTTAAATATCTTTATTTAAAAAGTTTAATAACAGTATTTACTAATATACTACATTTATAAAAAAAGAAAAAAAAAAAATAAGGGGTTTAAGGGGTTTAATTGTAATAATAAATTTAAATAAAACATAATTTTATTCTGTAGCTGCATCCATTAACGAATTTTCTAATATACCAATTACTGGAACCAAGAAAAGGAATCATACAAAATAAAATGCTGTAGATATTTGTCCTATTTGTAAATAAGGCATATCTGGGTGTTCTTGACCAATTCACATTAAAATGAAAAAGTTAACAACAAAAAATCAGAAGGCAACTTTCATTATAGGTCTAAATTGATTTCCTCTTACTCTAGATAAATCTACTAAAGGTAAAATTAATAAAATAAGTAAACTTCCAAACATAGCAATAACTCCTATTAGTTTGTTTGGGATAGATCTTAAAATTGCATAGAATGGTAACAAGTCAAAAAACAAAATTACTATAGATTTAATTTATATTGCATTGAAGGTATGATATGTGCCAATATGATGGGACGCAGAATATTCACTGAGTTTTTATTTATGTATATTCTAGGACCTCTCTCAGTTGCATGTATTGTACAATGCAGACCATATCTATTCTTTAAAGCATCAGTTAATATATCAACATTACTTTGAGAAAAGGCATATACACTAAAATGTAAACCTTCATTATGCTTACTACCATCACCCATTATTCAGTGAGCTAAAGCAATTGGAGTCAGTAACTCTTGAATATTTAACGGTACTATTTTAATAGTCTCTTTATATCAAAGAAAACGTAAAACAGTAAAACAAGGTAGTTGCATTGTAGTTAATGAAATACTGTTGTACATTTTGTCTTGTTTATTGTCGTATCATTCTTTGATGTAAGGTGTATATTTATCACTACAAAAGGGCATCAAAAGTGTTAATACAAAATTAAAATATTCACGTTTAGCTGGTTTACCTGATTGTACAAACACAAATCGCGCATTACCGGTTATTGATCGTTGCGCTATATGACCATCACTAAGCATCATACCTGTTATAGCACTCATAATATCTTCGCTTATTTGCATAGCATTTCGTTCAATCTTAGAAATTCTTTTAATTCCCTTAGTTGATTTAGGTCCTGCTGTGCTAAATAATAAAATATGTGATAGTAATAGAATTGTTAGACCTAAAAAGTAATTTAATTTTTTGGGCTATATCTTTCGTTTAAGTTTTAAAACGGCTGTATTATAGTCTCTGAACAACTTTAACAGTGTAGCTGATTATAATATCTGTAAACATTGTAACTTATTTAAAATAATAAGTAGATTACAGTTTTTTTAATATTTAAGCTTATGGCACAGTTTAAAAATGACACCTATATATTATAATATCATTCAGGTACAATTGATGCAGGTGTACTCATTGGATTGGCTGGAATATAATTATCGCTGTGCAAATCTCTTTATAGTTAAATATTTAAACTATTTATGAATATAAATATATAACTCACTCACTCACTTTATTTTACCTTCAAGGTATGGAGTTATGTATCTTAAACTAAAAAGAGTTGGACTATCTCTTATAAAACCTTATTATAATTCTTTATAAAATAGTATGAATTATAAAAGTCTTTAATTAACGAAATAATTAAAGAAAATAAAAAAATATAAATAAATTACTTTATAGTTATTGCTCTTCTTCTTCTTATAACTTATTTCTTATATAAAAATAAAAAAAAAGGGGGCAGATGTTTAATTTTGATTGTTCCATTTTTTTAAAAATTTTAGCCATTTTTTAAAATTGATGGATAAGATATCAGTATCACGATAAGCCTTTAAATCATTTAATTCCTGAAATTCTTTAATTAAATAAGTTCTATGAGCTTTAATCGTTTTAGGTGGAAATTTTAAAAAATAATTATACAATTTTAAATGTAATAATTTAGAATTGGCCTTTCAAAAATAACATCCGTTTTGAGATTTATCAAAATAAATATTACCACCTATAACATTTAATAAGAAATCAATATTGGATCGACTTTTATTAGCTATACTAATGGTTAATTGATATCTAAAGGTATTATTATATTTGTGTTCGTAAAAATTTATAGTTCCGTCTGAATCTAATAAACCACTTAAATAAGCAGAATCTATATCAGGAATTAAAGGGTCTTTAATAGATATATTTAAAGCTAAACAAGCTTTATGTAATTGCACCTGTCTAATATTATTAATAATGAAACCATTTAAACAGTGAATTATTTTAGTTACTGTTTCTTTATTTTGAGTTCTATATCTTACAGCATTAAGACCTGATCTTGCATGAACTCTACCTCCAAATTTATTTTGTAAAATTCTCAATACTTTGACATCAACAGCCGGTAAAGTCATTTCAAATCCTACGTAACCTTTTTTGTTAACATAAATATAACCATCCCCATCAGTAATACCTGCAAACCATTGTTTAAATTTTAAACTTATTTTATTATTATGATTATCTTTAATGATGTCATTTTTAATTAAAGATTGTTTATTTTTAGTAACTAAGGTAGAATAAGATCTGATGAAAGAAAGGGCAAATACCGAAAAAGAGGTGCGAATTGTAGCAAGGTTATTATGTAATAATTTATTTTTTATGATTTTTTTTTTTGTGCGTATAGCCTCTGAAATTCCTACTCATATCCTATTTATCTCAAATCCCTCTCCGATTCACCGAACTGGTAGAGGACTGGAAATAAGAAAAAAAATTGTAACCCATAACTTTTTAACTAAATGACTTGAGAATTCAATTTTGTTACCTAACACACTCTCAAAAGGTACTTCAATGATAAAGTATGCTGTATTTGTAAATTGAATGAAAAATAGTAACACTTTGGTTATCTGCTGATTATATACTTCATAATAATATATGACTATATTGGGATTTATAGTAATAAACTTCACCATTATTCTATTCTTCAATTTGTTACACATAACAAGAGGAAATAGAAAAAAGAGTAGTAAATCAAATAAAAAGCTTATACCCCTAAATGGGTGCGTATCAGTAACGATTAATTTTAAGCTATTTAAAAATAAATCACTTATTAATATAGTTTTATTATAAATTTTAACTAAATAATTATTTAGTTTATATTTCCAGCTTATAGCACATACATATATAATGTTTACTATTAAAAACATTATATTAGGCCACAGTTGACCTAAGTAATTAGGAAAATAGAATACAAATACAGATAAAGCAAGTAAGAAGAAAAATATAGTTACTAAATCATTGAACTAAGACATACTTCCAAGATTTTGGATTGGCATGGCTCGTCACCGAACCGGACGGGATACTTTCGTAATCATACGGCTCTCCATCTTAAATATTAATCTTTGGAATCTTTCTTTAGAATAAGTTTTTTACCACTGTGATGAGACATGTGACAATTACGACAGACAGGTATTTGTTTTCGATACCTTTTGGCCATGAGATATTCTAAAGTACCTTTCTTGTTTTTAATGTCTTTCATCGCGCGGATATGATGCATTTCGATTTTGTAATCGCTCCCACAAACTGCACAGACTAAACCGTCCAACTTCGCTAGGGATAGATTTGTAGCATACAGAGATTTAATATTAGTGTCAACTAAATTGGTCTTGAAACCCCACAGATTTATACGGTAACTAGGTTTGTACAGTTTAGTTATTAGAGTTGGTTTGTTGTTTACATCTCTCTTATTTTGGTCGTGGAGTGATATCTCAGTACCAAATTTTTTTATAACTTTGGCTCTAGTCCTTAGACTTAGTTTATGTGCAAGAGTTCTGAGTATCATATCCTTAATTATGTGGTAAATATAGGAACACAGTTTTCCTTTATTTAATACAAATGAGTAATAATTCTCATAGCCCCTGATAATGGAATTAGCGAGATTAATGATTTGTCGAATTTCAAGACTTAGCCAGGAGATTCTAGATTTACCTCGATGATTAGACATAAATCCAGCTTCGCTAAGTTTTTGATAGATTCTATCCATAGGAGCATTAAGTACTAAAAACCCAGAATTTCTTTGTAGAGTACCTTTTCTGTGTAGTGAGTAAGTTACTGCTTTGGAGTGAGAAATATTCGTACCTAAGAATAGGGCATTCTCCTTATATGTGTTGGTAATTTTAGTTTTATTTGGGGAAACCGTTAGACCCAGATCTTTCAAGTATATAGTCACCTTTTCCAGAATGTCCTTGGTATCTGAATAGCTTCCGTTAACTGCAATTATCCAATCATCTGCATAACGAACGTACATTAATTTTCTATTATTTGAATTTATAAGTTTGTTAGGGTTGTTTCTCATCTCCACCGCGAGTTTTCTAACCATTTGAGTATCACCTAATCTTTTGGCCTTAGTGATCTGCCATTGAAGTTTTCTAACAATAGAATGCCGCGTTCTATTGCCGGAAATATCAAATTTTAATTTAAGGTCTTCCACAAATGTATCTAATTGATGTAGATAGATGTTGGCAAGAATAGGGCTTATGATAGAGCCTTGAGGGGTCCCTACTATATCATAAATTGTCCTATTTTCAAAAAGGTACCCTGCGTTAAGGGCTTTTCGGATAAGTTGAAGAAATCTTTGGTCTTTGATTTTAGTAGACAGAATGGCCATCAGTTTTCCGTGAGGGATATTATCAAAGCATCCTTTAATATCTCCCTCAATCCACCAAGCGCATCCTTTGAATTTAGTAAACACGTATCTAAGTGCTGTATGACATCCTCTTTGGGGTCGGAACCCAAATGAGGTTTCCTTAAAGATGGGTTCGTATATGGCTTCAAGAACTAGGCGCATAACTTCTTGGACCATTTTTTCTAGAGGATCCCCAATGGTTAAGGGTCTTTTCCCCCCACTAGCTTTGTCGATCATTATTCTTCTTCCAGGGGAGAAGGAGAACGATTCATATCTCAGTTCGGCTATAAGGGCAGAAATAGACTCAGAAGATAGTCCGTCAAGGGTTCTAGGAGAGATCCCTGGAGTCATCATACCTGGTTTAGATTTTAGTCTGTTGTAAGCAAGAAGGTACATATCTTTATTAAGGATAAAGGTTTTGTACAAGTCTCTATCTATAGGAAGATTAGGGTATTCTTTAGATCGATTGTGAAGATCGTTAAGCCGTGACAGTACATTTATAGAACTTCCTGTTCCTGTACTATGACGTCTGAACAAATTTAAGACTGGGCTACTTCGCAGCGACGTTGTTAGCGTACTTCTAGTACCGTTAAGTACTCCGTATCGTTTGACTGCTACTCCAAGCCCTCTGACCGCATAGTTATTTCTAGCCTTAGCGGGACCCGAATTTACATGAATACGTGAGCCTTTAGACTTAGGTTTTCCACTCATTTTCTTGATTATACTTTTTGTATAACTCCCCAATCTATGTGTGAATTCGGAGTCTTTAAAGCCTACTCTGAATATAGATTGGAATATCTCTGTGCAGTTAAGATACCCACCTTCACGAGGGTGAAATGAAAATTGGAATTTGTGCAGTATAGCTCTAACCATATCTAATTGAACTGATCCTCATATTGCTAGCTGCTTCGCAACTTTGGGGACCTTTTGCATACATGCTCTGTTCAGCACTGAGTTTCCCCTTGTGCCTAAGTATGTCGTTCCAGATCCTTTCACACAGGATCTCCCTTGCTCATAAGGGTGCGTAAACATGCCGAGACGGCGCAATTTAAATGTAAAATATGGATGCATTGGATATCTATCTCCATTTCCTCCTGTTCCATTAGGATTATTACTTCCATGCATATGTAACAATATTTAAATTTGTAACTATTATTTAATACCTAATTTATAATAAAATGAAGGTAACATATAAGGTAAAACTAAAGATTTAATATGATAAATGTCTTTAGCTGGTATATATATTAAAAATTGATATTTTTCTTAATTATTTGCTTGAATTTAAGAATAAAAATTAAATTTAGTATTTAAAACTTTACTTAATAATTCTACTTCTGATTTTGTAAAATTGTTTGTACATAATTTTATACCATAACCCGACCAACTACCATCAGACATTATTCAATAAGCTAAACTAATATTTGTTAATAATTCTTCAATATTAGATGGAACACATTTTATTTTATTATAAAAAAATAAATCATAAATCACATTAAAACAAGGTAAACATCTTGTAGAAAAAGAGATACTTTTTCTAATATTTCCTTTTTCTTGAATAATAGAACTCTGAATTTTAGGGGGTGAAGCACAAAATGATGTAAATAAATAGAATAAATGATATAAAAAATCAGCTTGTTTTAGACTATGTGCAAAAATAACTCTAGCATTACAAAAACTAGTAGGTAAAATACTAAATTTTCTCAAATGATCATCAGATAATATCATTCCTATTAAAATATCTTTTAAAAATGAATAAAATTTAAATTTATTTTTTTCATTTTTAGTTAACCTTTTTGTTACTTTATTATTATTTTTTTCATTTGATTTTACAGGTGAATTAAATAAAACAGAATAACTATAATATAATCCCACAATCTTTATTTAAACAGAATATCAAAATATAATTATAATTTAAATAATCAATAATGTAGTAAAATAAGCAGTGTGATAGTTATTAAATAAATTTAATTTCTTTCTTTTTTTTTTTTTAATTTAATAATTAAACATTTATTCTATAAAATTATTTTATTTAAATATTGGAATTTATCTTCATTTTTCAAAATATTTTATTTTTTTTTTTATTGTTATAATTATTTAAATTAAAAATAAATTAGTAATAATATAAAGTCATTTTTCTTCTTTAATAAAAAAAGAATACTAAAAATTAAATAATGTTACACGTAAATTCTCTAAAGATTAAGTATTAAATCTTGCTGTTTTATTTATTATTTTTATTTATATTTACAGCATATAGTATAATTCAAAAATATATTTTTATAAAATTTTACTTATTTATTAGTGATTATATAAAATAATATAATTTAAACATAAAATTATATCTATATTTTTAGGCCCTTATGAGCTATTAGATGGGCCATTGCTAGTGCAGTTAGTAAAAATGGAAGTAAGAAATGTAAAGAAAAGAATCTATTAAGTGTTGCATTAGATACTGAGCTATATGTTGATAATTCCATTTTTATATTATATTCAAAAATATAAATAATATAAAAATTCTTATTATACACAATATATAATTTTAAATATTATATATTAGTTCGGACTATATCTTGATCTATCATATTATCTAATTGGGTATATTTTTGTGTAATTAAATTAATAATAAGAGGATTAAATTATTAATAATTATTAGGTATATTAATAGAATTAGAATATCTAGGTATTTTACGTAACTTTTTAAGAAAAAAAATATATTGTAATCTTTTATAACCTAATAATCTAATAGGGTTATTTTTAAGAAATTTTATTATATTTTCAATATTTCTAACACTAGTTGTTTTAAGTTTAAAACAATTAGTTTTATCTTGAAATATATTACCTGAAATATTTAAATATTTTTTTATAGCTTGAATTATTTCAAATGAATTAGTTTGAGCTATATCAAAACTACCTACATATGAATTTTTATATTTAACTTGAGATTTATAAACACTAAAACAAGCTTCAGCTTCTATAAATCCTATTAATCAAGCAGGAAAATAAGATTTATCTAAAATATTTTTAACTGAATTTATAGGTTCTTTAGGACGAGTATATTTAGGTAAATCATCAATAAATAATATATTATTAAATAATGCCTCTCTAAATCTTAAATAATCATATTGTTTATTTGTTAACATCGAGTATTTATCTAGAATAGGTATAAAAATTTCTCTTAAATGTTTTTTATTTCTAACATTATATCTAGCTAAATGTATTTCATTATTATTTATATCTTTTCTGATACGAGTTATAATCTTTCCTACTCCTAAAGTATTTTTAATTTTATATAACAATTGAATATCTCTAATATTTAGCTCTAAACCTATTTCATATGTTAAATATTTACCTTTTTTAGAAATACTTATTCATCCATCACCTTCTATTAAACCTACTAAATAACCATATGATAGACCTTTTACGTTTTTTTTATACTTATTTGAAATATTAGTAGTATAAAAATTTTTAAATATTTTATTTTTTTTATATATATTTAAAAAAAGTCTCTGAGTAGTTTTTCATATAAAAAATAAAATTATATTTTTAAAACAAACCACTGCTGATTGTCCCCAAGTTACTATATTTTTTACTTTACTATATTTATTTCAAATTATTATAATAATATAAAATTTATAATTATTATATAATTGTATAATAAAGTATATAATTTCAAATATATTTATAATTATCTTAAAAACCATAAATATATAAAAAGATTTCCCAGCATCAAGTAAAATTTTTAATATTATATGACTATAATATGGACCCTCTATCTTGAATCCACCTCCATTTTATTTATAATATTATATTTTTTTATAAACATATAATATTTAAAATAATTAGATTTTATCATCTATTATAATATTAAATATTTATATTAAATTATATTAGTTTACCATAAAATCGTTAAGTTAAAATAAAACTGCTGATTAAATAAATATAATAACTAAATTTTAACTTTAAAATTAAACTTTTTTTTTTTAAGAATAATTTAATAGTATTAGTTATTTAATAATTAATTTTAGCATAAAGGTAAATTTTAATTGTCCAAGTATTCTAGATTAAATTTAAACATTTAAACAAAATATTTATTTTTATATTTTATTAATTTATAAATTATTAGTATTACTCATTTTATTTTGAATTTAGAATAAAAAAATTTAATACAAAAAGTAATAAAATAAGAAAGGTGGAAAAGTAAGTTTATTATATCGTTTACTAGATTTTAAATATTTAATTCAATTATTATAATGAATTAATTTATTACCTAATAAAGATGGATTATCAAATGAAGAAAAAAAATTTAATACTATTTAAATATCTTTTTTAGAGCTTACTGAAAATTATGCATATTTATTATTTTCAATCGTAATTTTTCTTATTGTATTAAACAATAATTGAAAAGCTAAGAATAATTTAGGTTGAATTCGTTGTTTTAATTGAAAAGCACAATCTAAATTTGCTTTAATTAAAAAAGAACCTTATGCAATAGTAAACCCAATTATTAAAAATTTAAAAAAAGATAAATCTAAATAAGATGAACCCATAGAAGGAAGTTTAGATAAATATTTAGAATAAGGAATTTGATTTAATGATTTTGGTAAATCAGATAATTTATTTAAATTATTTTCCATTAAATAAATAGCTTTTGCAAATTGAATTCTTCTTTCTAATGTTAAAAAGAAAATACCATGATAAAACATTAGCGGAAATAATACTTGTTGAAGTTCTGTTTTATTAAAAGTTAAACTAATTATCATTTCACCTTTAATGTTTTTATAAGGGCCATTGATTCTTCCTATCCCTAAAGTATTTTTATGTCCATTAACAGAGGTAATTCTTTATGTATTAATGTTATTCTTAATAATATAGAAGCATAACCAAGTATAGAATAAGATGATACAATAGAAATATAACCATCTCCATCTATAAAACCGACTAATTTAGCTATATTAGATAAAGGAATTAAAGATAAACGTAATTTTTCTTGCTCATTTAAAGGAAATACTTTTCTAATCTTACCTTAATTTATTTTACCTACTGGTTCTAATAATTTTTTTTTGATTTTGTTGTAAAAGTTAAAATAAATATTATATTATTTAAAGATTTAAAATTAGTTTCAAAATTTAAATCTAGAATTAAAGTTCAGATCAATTCCACTAAGTCTTGTCCAAATACTGGAATTGCACTTAATAAATTAGTAATTACGGTTGCCAAGTTTTAAAAATAATGTGTTATATATTAATATAAAATCAAAATAAAATTAAAGAATAAATAATATAATAATATAATATTAAATTTAAATATTATTTTATTATTTTAATTTTTATTATTATATTTAATATAAATTATATATTATAATTTATAAAAACTTCGACTGTACATTAAGCATTTTCATTTAAATATATTTATATTTTAAATAGTAATACCCACCAATGAACCAGTCAGTAGCAATTTTATTAAAATTGACGGTCTTATAAATATTTATATTATTTTAACCGTTTTCATTAGTGTTGCCATAGATAAACTAATTTTATATTAAAATTTATTCTTATGACTATAATAATATTTTTAATATTATTTATTATAAATATCTAAAATTTATTTATTTTATTAAACTACTATAATATAACATTTAATAATAATAATATTATAATAAAATGAAATAAAATATTATCTAATAAAATATAATAATATAAAAAATTAAATTGCTATGCAGCTCTGCATACAAACTTGAATTAATTATATATAATTAATTTAAATTAGGTTAAATAAAATTTTATGTTTATTAAAATTGCTATAAAATAAATAATCATATATAAAATAATTTAAAATTTGACTCAATCTTAATAAATTTAAGAGTAATAATATGTTGAATAAATATTATTATCATTTAGGGCATGTTTACATTTAAATTTATTTATTTATGGATTAAATATTATATTTAATATTTAATATAGGTTTAATTTACTCCTACCCTTTATTATTAAGAAAAAAGGTAACAAAAGAACGTTTTGAAAAAGAGATTTTATTTTATATATTCTATATAACTAATATAAATAAATTAAAGGTTAATTTCAATAAAAGTAATTTATATTATATTATATTATAAATAATACCCTAAAAATATGTTCCATCAATATAAAGTTATTAATATATTAAACTTAATAATTGAAGATAATATATAATATTAATTCATTAATATTCTTATTTAATAAAATACAATTAATAATTGTATACTAATTAAAAAAAAAAATATATATAAAAATAAATATTAATAATCTGAATTAAAAATGATTTTATATTACAAATGTTAATATTTAAAATTTAATAATTAAAAGGTAATTTAGCTTAATAAATATAAACCAATTTATTACATAATGTTAAATATAAAAAAGTTAATCTAAATCAGGCAAATTTACATTTTTATATCTTTTAGTTACTTTAATAATATTTATTCATTTAACATATTGAATACCTTTATAACCTTTTAAAGGATTAGATTTTCCTCAAATATAAAATGAAAAAAAATTTACTACCTGTTGTATATCATTTATAGATGATAGACTTAATTGATAAGAATCACTTGAATCAGGTTTTAATATAAATTTTATTTTACCTAATAATATAAATTGTATAGCATTCATTAAAGGTAAATTAATTATTCCTGTTTGTCTTATATTATAACAGCAACTATTATCTATTTTAATAAAAAATGAACCTTCTGCCATAGTAAAACCAATCAATCAATGACAAAATTGAGGTAGTTTTACTATATCTAAGTAAGTATAAGAAACAAAAGGTATTAATTTGTTTCTATTTTCTAAAATAGTTTGTAATTTTGACCAATGTATAATATTATTATCAATAATATATTTCATTAAATTATATTGCATAACTCTATTATAAACAAGAAATGTTATATTGTATTTTTTAATTAATGGAATTATAACATTTACTAAATCTGATTTACTAAATAATAATCTATATTTGTTGGTATTAGGAATTGGCCTTACCTTCCCTACACCTAATACATTAGCAAACAAATTTAACATATATAAATCTCTTGCATCTAAACCTAAACCCATAGCTATTCTGATAGTACTATTAGATAGTTCTTTTGTTTTTTTTTTGTATTGTTTTTGTTCACCTACATCTATGTACCCATCTCCATCTATGAAACCCATAAACGTACACATAAATATAAAATCAGGTTTGATAGGGCTATTTATGCCATTTAAACTTGATGTAGAATAATAAACAGAAAAAATAAATTTAGATAGTAACTTAATTGATTTTATTAAAAAGATTAAAGGTTGTCATATTAATATTAAAAAAAATTTATATTGTAAAAGTTTAAATTTATTAGTGTATTTAAAAAAATATGTACTGATTTTTAGTAATATTAAAATAATTATTAAATTTATATAATAAATAAATATATTGTTTATATTAAATAGTAAATAATAGGTATATTTAAAATAAAATAAGAAAATTAAAAATGTAGCTGTTAAATCACCCCAATATGACATTTGCCCATACGGAAGTACATAACCCAAGAAAGCAATAGCCATCATTAGTATCAATATAATTACTCCAATACTTCATACTAATACTCTTGGTGATTTAAATGATCCATAATAAATACCTCGAGCTACATGTGCATAAACACAAATAAAAAAGAAAGAAGCTACGTTAGCATGGGTGTATCTTACTATTCATCCATTGTTTACATTTCTCATAATATGTTCAACACTATTAAAAGCTAAATCAATATTTGGAACGTAGTGCCAAAATATATAAAATTAATACAGTTAATTAAAAAAAAAAGGGGGGGGGGGAGATTAATATGTTATAAAAATATTATATAAATAAACTAGTTTTTCCTTAATTCCGTTAATTCATTAAAAATATGTTGAAGCTTATTTTCCTTTTCTTGACTGTACTTATATTTTTTTTTACCGTAGCTTAATTTGATTTCTAAAGCCTTTATCCAGATATTAAATTGCAAACTTTTAAAACCTACGAGAGGATAAGAAAGGAGGAAAGGAACTAAAACATGTTGAAGGTGTTGAATATTACCTATTTTTAACTTTGAGATTCCTCTTGCTTCAGATGAAATAATACCTACACCTAAATAAATCGAAATCATTTGTAATACCTTAATATCTTTTGTTTTTTGAGCTAACTCAAAAATTAATTGATACTTAATTCTCTCTCCTAATTTTTTAGTTAAATACTTTGAAGTACCGTAAGTAAAAGAACTTTCACCACAAATAAATCCTATAATTCATCAAGGACTAGGGATAGTGTAATAATTTTTAAAATAAATAATAGGAGGTATAATTAATGAAGGTAAAGGACCTAAAGATCTTACAATTTCTGCTAATAAATTAGATTTGATAGGATAATTAATATTATTTATAATAGCTATTGATTTAAAAAAGCCAGTTAAACTTAAATGTTCTTTTTTGCAAAGTAATTCATAAATTAGAACAAATAAATTAAAATCATATCTTTTTGATGTTATAAATGGAAATGATTTAAAAAATTTTATTATTACAGATAAATCATTTAATGACCTTACCCTATAAACCACTAATTTTTTATCTTTACTATAAGATATAGTACCCACTCCAAAAAATAATTGTATCTTTTGTAATAAATCTATGTCTCTTACAGATAATTGAATAGCAAAACTTAAAGAAATAATCCATCCAAATTTAGATGATTCATTTCTAGATATAGAAGGAGAAAAAGTACTTTCAGCATCGGCAAACCCAGTAATGAATCAAGGACTTAATAAACTATTATATGATATTATATTTGTTTCATTTACATTATTCAATCATGACAATATTTCAAGAATAGATGTAAAATTATCATGTCAATCTAAATTAATATTAACCTTAAAAAAAAATTTTTTTTTTTTATTTTTAATCTATTAAATTTATTAACAGATTAATTTTAATATAGCAGGATTTTATCTTATAAAAATATGATCATTTTTATTATACGTAAAATCTCTTAAGAAAACAAGTTAAATTTAAACTATTTATATTTCTTGCTGATTTTATACTTAAAATTTAAAATTTTGACTGGTTTATACTATATAAATATATTAACAGTATTTAAGCTTATAATTATATAGTTTCAGCATAGAGTATACTTTTTCAAACTAAAAAAAAAATAATTTTAATTTGGCAACACACATATGAATATATATTTCCATGTTTATAAACAAAGAAAATAAACATATTTTATTCACATTGCTAAGAAAACACCACTAATAATTTGAATAACTAAACATAGTCCTAATAAAGAGTAGGGGTCAGATAATACTGCCCTCAGAACTGTACGTGATACTTTCGCATCATACAGCTCGCACTCGGAATATATTCGTAAATATTGTTCAATAGAAGCATAAGAAGTTTAGATAATATAATCCAATTTAGATGTTATCTGATTTATCTGTTATCCGTGATAGAGGATTTAAATAAATTTTATTTTACTATTTGGTGTATTTACTGATTTCTCTTAGGTCAGCTGATGATAATTGGCCATTATGGTATAGATGATGATGATATGAACATAAGGGAACTTGTTTTCTTTGTGTAGCCCCGATTCATTGAGCATATGTGGAATTTCCGGTTCTCATTCGAGCTCGGACATTTCTCACAGATCGTAGATGGTGCATTTCTATTTGACTAGTTGTACCACAAAGCAAGCAAGTTTGCTCAAATATACTCTTAGTTAATTTACCAGATCATGTTGTTTCAATGATATCTGTGAATTTAGGAATATTAGATTTTTGTTTATAGTCATGTCTAACCTTCATTGTAATTGGTCATCTTAATTTTATTTCCGTTTCTGGATCCGTAAGAAGTTTACCAAATTTTTTGAAAGCTTGAGAAAAATTTCCTAGTTTATATTTTCTAGTTAAAGTATAAGCACACGACATTTTAAGTAAATATAATAAATATCTTAATCTATTATAGTTAGATGCAAATGAGTAGAAATTTAATAAACCATTGATTTTAGAATTATAAAAAGTGATAATCTCATAGTGGCTTAGATTTGTGACTTTAGTGTACGCTTGAGGAATAAATTTACCCAATTTGTTTTGTCTAATAAAACCACTTTTCTTTGTCGCTAGTAGTAAACTATCGAGAGGAGCTTTGATTAAGAGTCTTATATGACTTCTCCTCTTTGACTTTCGTCCTAGGGAATCATTTATTTTATGAACGAAAGAAGGATTTGTTTTAAGTTTAACTATTTCCGCTCCTAAAAAATTGAATGCATTATCGCTCAGATTAGTTATAAGAGTTTTATCTAAGTTTAAAGTTAGACCACAATTTTGTAATAAGAACGATTTTATTAAATTTCTATAATAAGTTGCCTCATTATGAGATCCTTCTATTAATATTACAAAATCATCAGCATATCGGATATACATCATTCTCTTGAAGTTTGGATCTTTTTGTAATCCGTAAGGTATAGTTCTTAAATGGAGTCTTAGAGGGCAACGTTCTCATGTTTGTAATTTCGATATTTGGTGTTTGATTCGTAGGTATTCAGGATTCTGTTTCCTGCTCTTACCTTTCTCAAATTTTACTATAATTTTTTCCATGAAAATATCAAGCTCATTTAGAACAATGTTTGCCAGGATTGGGCTTAATATCCCTCCTTGAGGAGTTCCTATATCAGAGGAAATATATTTACCGGTCTTTGTTTTTGATCCAACTTTAAGATATTTCATAATTACTTCTAAAAACCGTAGATCACCTATTTTCTTTGATAGTCTTTTCATAATAATATGATGAGGTATCATATCAAAGCATTTACTAATGTCCCCTTGAATAACTCAAGTGTAATTTCTACCTTTTAAGTAAAGGGGTAGTAGGGCTGAGTGTACTGATCTCCCAGGTCTAAAACCATGGCTATTATCTGAAAATTTTGGTTCTCAAATAGCTTCTAAAATAACCTGTAAAGCCTTTTGTACAATTTTATCTCTAGGTGAACCTACAGCTAGAGTTCGAAATTGTCCAGGTTTGTTGGGTTTAGGTATTTGAACCTGTTGAGTTGGTGAAAAATTAAATTTTCCATTTTTTAGTTCTGCGGAGATTCTTTCAAATCACACAAGATCTATTCCGTCTAGAGTTTCATTATTTATACCCGGTGACATATTTCCAGCTTTACCCTTAATCATCAAGTAACAACTAACTAAGAAGTTTATATCAGTGTAAAATCCATCTAAGTTATAAATCTTCTGATGAGTCTTTTGAAGTTTGTTTATCTTACTTTGTAACTCATTTTGAAAAGCAATTCGTGAAAGGGCCTTTGAAATCTTAATATTCTTTGCGGAATCTTTTATTTTATGTGGCTTGTTCTCGCGTTTAGCTATATTTAACTTAAAATCTGAGTTAATTTTTGATAAACTATTCCGACTGGGACCCTTTGCTCTTATAACTGAGCTACTAAGTTCCCTCCGTGTTCGCGGTTGAGATATTACTCTCTCTCCTAAGCGATTTGTTCCCCAATTTGCGTATACGAGATGTTTATAGTCCTTATTTCCGTAGATGCTTGCGCACATTATCATTGTTGATATTAGCATAGATAAATTACTATCCTGTAACGCCGTCGAACTTTCTGACAACATCTCACCTATTGGTCCTTGTGAGATGCAAAATTCGAACATTACCAAGCTATTCTGCTTTTGAAAAGGATAATGTCACTGGAAAAGATTGCAGCTGTACGTGACAAGTTCGTTAACCTCATCATAGAAATTCCTACTAATACCGTCTACTAGAATGGGCAGTCATTCCTTTATGGTACATTGCACAATTGCTATCCGACTATAGAAATTATTATCGACTATAACCGTATTGTACTGTAGTATGCATATTCATATAGTTATAATAAATGTCAGATATACATAAGAGTTCGGACTTTGAGCTCAATACCTGTATAGCTTTAGAGGGCGCACACCAAAATTCCATAAATAAGAAATATTAGCTGGTTGAGGTGAATCAACAATATAAGAATTATAAATTCTTAATAAAGCATTTGTTTTTAAAAACCTCATTGAATTTGTTAAACTTGTATAAATTATGTATTTGTAAAAAAAAAAATTTTTTTTATTATATGCAAAATTTAAAAATATTAACTAAGGATAACAAATTATACTAAAATTATTATTAGTCAAATTATTTTGTTCATTTATTATTAATTTTATATTACTTAATACCTAATAAATCATGAAGATTTGTATATTTAGATAAAGAAAGATTATAATAGGGGAGGGGGGTTATTTATAATTAAATTAAAATTTTTATTTATAAGGAATATATTTAGAATTATATTATTATTTAGGTAATTAAAGAAAATGTAGATTAGTATTATATAATATAGATAAATGTAATATAATAGGTTAATTATTAATTATACCTTGACAGAATATCAAAAATTGTTTATTTAAAAAATTTGTTTTTTTATTAAATCATTTTGTAAATATAAATGTTTAAACTTTTATGAGTGTTTACAGAATTATAAAAAGATATTTAAATATCTTTTTTTATTTATATTTAGTTTAATTTACCAATAGAATAGATTTATTTTTTGAAATTAAATAAATTTATATTATCCTAAGTTTCATCATAAAAAATTTAAAAATATAAAAATTAAAAAAATTTAACTTTGTATAAGTAAAAAATTTTATAAAAACAAATTTATTTTAATATTTAAATGAAATAAATATTTAATTATAAATTTAGTTGAAATATTTTTTCACTTATTAAAAATTAAAAAATTTTACTATGTACAAGTAAAAAAATTTATATAAACAATTTATTTAAATATTTAAATGAAATATATATTTAATTATAAATTTAGTTGAAATATTTTTTCAATGTAACCATAATTATTCATATAATCAAATGTTTAAACTATATAGCTGTTAACTTATTCTTAATTCTTAATTATTAATTCTTAATTTTTAATTCTTAATTATTATTAACCCTATGTATACGTCAACGCGTAATCTGGTAAGCGCGTATGCGCTTACATAGAGAGGAAAAATTAGTATGTGTATATATAAGCCCAAGAAGATTTGAACTTCTACATATTTCTCATCAAGAAATTATTCTACCATTAAATTATAGGCTTTATAATAGTTTTTAAGAATATTTCTATGCGATTGTCATCAGGGTAATCCACCTCTGCGCAAGCACTTACGCAGAAATTAAGATGATGAATATAGCTTTAAGTATAATTTTTTTATAAAATAATAAAAATAATTTAATAATTATTGTTTAACTAAACTACTTTTAATTTTTTATTTTCAATACAAAGTATACATTTTTATGTTTTCTGTCATTATAATTACTTTTTGTTTGTTGTTTAGTTTAATGGTAAAGTAAATAGGCTTTATATAATAATGTATTAAAATTCAATTATTATTATTATGGGTTGAATCTTTACCCATTAATTGTAATATTTATATGTTTTTTTTTAGGGTATAATAAAGAAGTTTTTATGGGATAAATTATGAACTGTCAAGATAGAACATAATTAGTATTTAAGAAAATTAATTAATTATGGATTAAAGATATATAATTTTATTTTTTTTCAGGGAAGGGGGTTAATAAATTGAATTTAGTTTATATTTTTTTTTTTAGGGGGGGGGGGTTAATATATTGAATTTGGTTTGTATTTTTTTTCAAGGGGATTAATTTAATGAATAAAGTTTGTATTTTTATTCAGGAGAGGGTTAATATATTGAATTTCGTTTATAATAGGTATATAAAAGTCGAATACCTAAAATGTAAAATACTTATGAATTTCTAGGACCTTCAATAAGTAATTGATTTGGACGATTTTCAATTCGATGTACATTTTGATTATCAATTCGATGATCTAATTGATGTTCAAGTTGACGATCCAATCGATGTTCAAGTCGAGGATGTAAGCGATGGTCAAATCGATTTTCAATTAATCTACGATCTAAACCAGGAATTTGATGTCGCATATTGTGTTGAAGTGCTATATGTCCATATTGTTTTTTAATTAATTTTAACAAATACTTTTTAAGTAATAAATAATAATTTTCATTATTTGGATCTACTGATGTTTGATCTGGAGTTAAAATTTTATTTATATCAGTTTCTTCAGATAATCTATTCAATGTTTCTTCTGATACATTTGAATTAATTATAAAATTAAATTTATCATCTAAATTTTGAATCAATTTAAACACCTCTGACTCCAATAATTGATTAGTATTTAATAATTTAAAATTATAGTTATAAAATTTACATATATCTTTATAATCACTAATTAATTTATTTTGTCTATTAATAAGATCACATCTAAGTTTAAAAAGTGAATCACAATTATATATTATTTCTTTTTCTTTACCATTATAATTAAATCTGAATCTAAAAATATCATACCTATATTGAAAAATTAAATTATCTCTTTTGTATAGATAATTATTAAATATAATGTCATTATAAAGATTATTATTTATAGCTGTATAATAATTTAATTCAGAAAATTCTATTGCATATTTATTATAAAATGTTAATTTTGTTTGCTCAAACAAAATTTTAGTTAATCAAGCATCATAATTTGCATGTTCCATGAAATCTGGAGATTGAATTATTGTTTCTAAATTTAGGCCTAATGAATATAAATTTGTACCTTTAAAATCTAATTTAAAATCTTTAACTTCATTCACAATTTGTAAACTTTTTATAAAACTATAATTACCATTTAAATACATTATTCTATTATTAAACATGTGAACCATATCAGGTAAAGATCTAATATTATTATTTAATCTAGACATCATTACTGATTTAAATCAATTTAAAAATTCTCTTTCATCTGAACCTTGAGCTTCAGTAGTAGTTATAATCATATCTAAATATCTCTTAGCATCTATATTATCTATTACTTCATTTTGAATTAATACTTGTAAATTTTCTATGCAAATTGAAAAACTTTTAGTATGACTTAATTCAACCATATAAGCATCTAACATAGTTATTAATGAATCATCATTATTAATTAGTATATCTATATCACTATAAAATGCATCATTAAAAAAATAACCCATTGAATTCATATCCATATTATCACATATTTTAAGATAATTTATTAAATCGTTCTGTGTTTTGTTGGCAGAGTTAGATGGTAAATCAAATTTTCAATTAGGAAATTTACTTTTAGAAGTTCTATTATCAAAAACCATAGTTTTATCTGTTTTATGTATAGTTCTAGGTGTGGGTGTACTACTTCTACTATCTAAATACTGTGAATTATTACTATTTAAATTTATATTAGTAGTCTGTGATGGTACACTGGTATTATTAAAGTTATTATTAGAATTATTATTATTAAATGTATTATTATTACCAGATAAATTATTTAATTCATTTTGAGCCTGAGAAGATGTTGATTCACAATATATAAATTTAAAAGGTGACACTATATTTATAAATTTAAAAATCCCTCCCATGTAATTATAAACATAAATTGCTAAAAAAAAAGAAAATATTGAAACTAAAATAATTTTACCAGTAAATCCAATTTTTTTATTTATATCATAACTAAAGTTAATTTTTTTTTTTAAAATAAAATAAAATGCTAAAATAAATATTAAAAATATTAACCCAATGTAAAAATAAATATGTAAAAAATTTAAATATAAAAAAGAATGATAATTAATTAGAAGTAACCATACTGTTGTAACTGCAATAAAACAATAATATGTATAATAACCAATAATTAATATATTGATATTGTTATTGTTATTAAGTGTAAATGGTATCATTTTTTCCATTAAAAAAAAAGTTATTAAATTAAAAGCATGTACTGTTATAATAATAAAATTAAACAATATATATAAAGAATAAAAAATAGAGAATATTCTAATACAAATAAGACTATTATCTGAAAAAGTTAATACAGTTATATAATTAGATCTAACGATCAACGAAGAAATTACACCAACTAATATTAACACAAAATAAATAAAACTTTGTTTTATAGGTAATTTATTTAAACTAATTATATTGTATAAAATAGTTATAAATTTATTAAAATATAAAGATAAATTGAAATTAGGAGTCTTAATCTTATGTTTATTTAAAAATAAAGGTATATTTATACTTGTAAAATATATATTATAAAAATTATCTATTTCTGTAAAATAAGAAGGATTTTGTCAACTATCTAATAGAGAAACAACATTCATGAAAGCCAGTAAAATACTAATTATAAATATAAATAAACCAAAAATTATAAGTGTAATATTAAAAGAATAAAATTTAAAATTTAACATCAAAATATTAATAAATTTAATTTTAGTTAGAAATGAAAAGGGGAAAATAATATGTCTATTATTATTTTTTTGGTTACAGAAATAATAATTTAAAAAAATAAATTTATTTTCTATAAAAAATAATCTAAAAAAGCTATTATTTTTAATATAATTATACACCTTTACAAAACTATCTTTATATTTAGATAAATTATTACAACAATAAATAGTTATAAACTTAATCCAAAATAAACATATAAATATAAATATAATTATATAATCTACAATTTTAATTATTTGTGAATTTTTATAAACACTATCAGAATCATTATCACAAAATACGGTATCAAAGATAGAAAAATCAAATAAATATAAAATTAAACCAATTAAAACTAATATACTATTAATAAAAACAAATTTTTGTAGAATTTGAATAAATGTATTATTAGATAGTTTAAATTTATCAGAAATAAACATATAAATAGCAAAAGAAAATAAAGAAAATATAAATATTTGGAAAATATTAAAAACTTTAAAAGACCACACAAATAAATACAATATAATTCCTAAAAAAGTACATGAAATAATATTAATTACTATATTATTTTTATTATTGCTATCATTTTTACTTTTGTTCTTATTTTTATTTAAATAAGAATAAAATCAAGAATTAGAAAAGAAACTATTATTTATTAATAAATAAACAAAGTCCTTGTAATTATTAATTATAGAAGCAAAAATTACGTAAAAAAATCTTATCCAAATCATTATTGTTGTTGTTATTGTTTTTATCATTATTGTTTTTGTTGTCAGCATTATTTTTTTTTTTTTTGTTGTCATTTTCATTGTTTTTGTTGTTGTCATTGTTATTGTTGTTGTTGTTGTCATTATTATTGTTGTTGTTGTTATTTTAAAAAAAAGCCATATTAAAATTTAAAAAAAAAAAACTTCTATAAATTTAGAAGTCCATCAAGTTTTTATATTTATAGTTAACTTTTATATGAATTATATTAAATCAGATTTATATAAAATAAATCATTATACAAGGATGTACATCAAATAGGGATTTTCTTCCTACCATGCCAGTCAATATTATAAAGAATTAAGGAACATTATTGTTTAGTTCATTTAATAAGATTAAATTTATAACCCCTAAAATATTCTAGTCAAGAACCCCGCGATTCCAACTCCCTTCAGTACCTTAATTAAATAAATTACATATAATCATATTATAAATATGGTAATTCTTATCTCACTAAAATACACTTTAAAAAAATATAAGCTTAACGTAAATATAAAAGCTTTAAATTAAAAAAGTATAAAATAGTAAAAATAAAAAACACTTAACAGGACCCAACCTTAACATAAGTAACCTAGCTTAAAGGAATAATATCGGAGGGGGCGGGGGCTAGCACACCTAAAAAATTTGAGATTATGAGTCTCACCTTCTAAGTAAAAAGGAAACAAAATTAAGGCTAGTAAAAACTTAAATTTACAGTAAAAAGGAAATTTCTTTCCTATTAAAATCCACTTTGAAAAAAAATGAAGAGTTAGTAGTACCCCTGACCAAAGTTTAAAAAGGTTATATTAGCTTTTAAAGCATAATAAATAGCTATATAAATATCCCGATATATTAATTTAGGGTTTAATTAGATAATATTTAATTCTCTCTTTTCCTTAATAACTTGTTGTTGAAGAACGACTAATGCAGGTTTCATTTCATTATAATATCCTTTATTCATAATATTATAAACAAACTATATCTAAAATGTTGAATAGTGTTGAGTTTCTATTTTATATTTTAAAGATAAGATGAATAAAATATAAGATTTGTAGATGAAAAAAGATATTTAATTCTTTCATTGTTTTTTTTATTATTTATTGTTAATTTTTTTTAAATTTTTTTTTTTAATTAGCTTATTTAAAATAAAATATCAAGTGTTATTTCCAGATATAAAAATTTCAATAGATATTATATAAAGATATTGAATATTATTGATATTAAATCGATAAAATTATTCAAGATATCCTAATTTATATTATATAAAGAAAAAGATATACAAATTATTCTTATGTTACAATTAAATTTTTCAATTTATGTTAATAATTATAATTAATATTGTAAATTAATGAAATTTACAAGTTGATTGCTTAATGAGAGCATTTTCTATTTACTCCTCTTTTATAAATTTTACAAAATTAAAAAAAAAATATAATTTAAAAATTCTAAAAATCTAAAATTTAATTTAATATTTTTTTTTATTTTATATTATTTAAATTTTATTTTTTATTATTTTAAATTCTTTTATTTAATATTATTTTATTTTATTTAATATTATATTATATTATTTTATATTATTTTATATTATTAAATATTATTTTATATTATTTTATTTTATATTATTTAATATTCTATTATATTATATTATTTTATTTAATATTATTTTATTTTATTTAATTTAATTTTATTTTATTTTATTTTATAGACTTACTTTCTTAATTGAATATAAAATAAAACAAATATATATATTTAATGAAACAAATATATATATTTAATGAAACAAATATATAAAAAATTTTTTTTTTTTATTGTAAATTTAAAAAAATATAAACTATTAATTTAAATATAAATTTTAATTTTAATTAAAAATTTTTTTTTTTTAATTTATCGGTTAAGGGATAATTTAATTATAGGTATACATTCATGTTAATTTATATAATGGGATTTTATGTTTAGTTATTGGAAAGATAGCTAATTTAAAGTATTTTTATTAGATTGCATCTACTACTGGATAATTATTTATAAGGTTTGATATATTATAGTTTATTTAAGGGGATTTCCTGCACAGTTATTGCAAATACTAGTTATAAATTTATTTTAATTAGATTGGTTGGGTTAGAGGTTTAGAGTTATAGGGATAATTATATGATAATATAATTTCTCTAATGGGATTTCCTGAGGAGTTATTGTGTGTTGGAATAGAGGGACTAAATATAATTGTAATTTAATTAATTAAATTGAGTTTATTTCGTAAGAGATAAAGTATAAGATAATTTTATATTCTGGGGGTCCCTTGAAAATTATTTGGTTGTTTATAAATGTATTACCTAATACTAGGTTTATTGGGATTTATTGGAAAGTAATTGGAATAAGGATTAATCAGGCTTATTGATTTGTTTGTTTTTATATAAGTAAATTCCATTGAGAGTTTTGTGTATAAAAAGCAATATATTAGTACTACTCGGTTTATTGGTATTTACTGGATAGTAATTCTTTGTGTATACTACTTTATAATTTTCATTATGTTATGAAATTGGCAATCGGAATCGAAATGGATGGATTATATAATATGGGATTTTATTTAATAAATTAAATAAATTAAATCAATTAAGATCAAAAATATTCTATTGGATTTATACTTTAAATCTTGAGGGGATTTAGGTGTACATATTTTATTGTAAATTGTAAATTGTCAATTGTGTGTTTATTGACTTTATTTTAAAGAGGAAATTTTATTCTGTAATTTATTCTATAATTAATTTATGTATTCGGAATATGAGTGTTATTGATGAAGTTTTTTATTGGGTTTATTTATCTGTGTTTTGATAAAATTTTATTTATTATTAATGTTATTTTTTGTTTTTATTTTTGTTCAGGGAATATGACTGTTATTTTATGGAGGTTTTATATTTATTGAATATGTGGGGCTTTATATATTATATCTTCCTAAAATAGTCTGATTCAGTAAAAAAAAAAATAAATTATACTTATTCCTATAATTAATGTTAAGCTAATTCAATATTAATAAATAAAGGTTTAGGATTATTTAGATATATATTATTAGGTTAATTATAGAAATACTATGTTTTATAATTAGTTTTAAATTTATTTTTATGTATTATCAGGTATGTGAAAATAGTTTAAAGTTATGTTCATCCTTGATATATTTTTTAGTGTGTTAGAAGTTTGTTAAAAAGATATATATTTGTTTAATAAATGTAAAATTGTAATGTTAAATATTATATAAATTTTTTTATTAATAATTTAATTTTTTTATTTTTTTTTATCTTTTTTTTTAAATTATTTGTTCTATTTAATGTATATAAAGGATTATGAATATTGGAGATATAGGTGAAATATAATAATTATTTTAGATAGATTTTTCTTTATATATCTTTAAATTTAAAATACCTAAGGAAAATGAAAACACCTATTCCCCTTATACCCTAATTAATTTAATTACTATTAGTTAATAATGTAAAATAAAAATATAAAAATGTTAGTATAACCTATAAATTCTTATGTTTAATAATTAAATGTTAATAAAATTTATAACTTTATTTTAAAACTAAAGTTATACTAAACAATGTTTTTTATATTTATTATAGTTTTCAACAAAATTTAAATCTAAATAATGTTAAAGATGGGGGTTAAATTGATTGTATTGTATATAATAATTGAGTTACGGAAACATGTAGTGTATCCAATACAACATCAGGATATATACCTAAAATTATAGTTGGTATTAATAAAGAAATTAAACTTATAAATTCTATTCTTGATATATCTTTAATTGGTTTTAAATGAGGTGAATATTCACCATATGAAATTCTATTATATAAAAATATTGTAAAACAAGCACTTAAAATAATACTTGTACCACCTAAAATAGCTATTATAGGATTAATTGATCATATTCCAATTAAACTCATTTGTTCACCAACAAAATTTAGAGTTAATGGAGTAGCCATATTAGCTAAACTAAAAACAAAGAATAATAAAGTAAATATAGGCATATAAAGAGCTAATCCTTTAATATATTTAATTACTCTTGTACCTGTTCTATCGTAAATGATCCCTCCTACACAAATGAAAAGTGCAGGACTTACAAATGCATGAGCAATTCCTATTAAAATAGCTCCCTCAATACCTATTATAGTATTAGAGAATATACCTAATACTACCAATGCCATATGTGCAATACTTGAATAAGCAATTAAAGTTTTAGTATCTTGTTGTACAATTGTAGCTAAACTTGCATATATAAGTGTTATAATTGCAATAGTTTGTACTAAAGGACTAAAATAATGACTAGCATCTGGTAAGAAAGAAATTAAAATTCTTAAGTAACCATAAGTAGCTAATTTAAGAATTGTACCTGCTAATATGATTGATCCCGCTAATACACTATCTGAATGAGCAAGAGCTAATCATCTACTTACAGGTCATAAAGGTGTTTTAACACAGAAAGCAATAAAAAAACCAATTCATAAAAATTTTTGAGCCTCTAAGTTAATATCTAATAATGAAATAAATAAAAAATCGGTAGAACCAACAATACTTTTAATATTTAAAATCGCCAATAACATAGGTAAACTACCCAATAATGTATATAAGAATAACATTAAAGCAGATCTAGTTTTATTTTTACCTGAACCATAAACTATAATAATAATAAATAAAATAGGTAAAACACTTTCAAAAAAAATATAAAATAATAATAAATCTAATGAAACAAATGTTAATATTTGTAATGTTTCTAATAATAAAAAAGAAATTAAGAAATATTTTAAATTATTATTTATATTTGTATAATTAGATAATAAAGCGATAGGAGTTAAAAAAGTTGTTAGTAAAACAAAATATAGCGAAATACCATCTATTCCTAAATAAAAATCAAAAAAACTTAACTGATTGAATTCATAAACAAACTGATAATGAGTAGAACTAGAATCAAAATTTAATCATAAAAATATGGAAATTATAAAATTAATTAAAGAAGTTATAATAGCTATTTGTTTCATTTTTGTACGATTTTTATAATTATTTTCATTTATAGGTATTAATATAAAAGAACCTATAATAGGCACAAGTATAAGTAAGGTTAACATTGTTTAAATTTTAATTTTTTTCTTATTTTTTTCGCTTTATCGCTTGTTATATCTTACCTTTATTTTGTTAAATAAAAAAAAAATTTTTTTTTTTAATTTTAACTTAGTCACCCCTTCCTTTCTACGATACTCATACTGCTTAAGTAGTCCAAAGGAGGGTAAGGTGTATAAGCTAGATGTGTAAGCGAACAAAGTAATCTTTAATTTATTAATTTTTATTAGATATAAATAATATATAAATAATATATAAAAAGTTATTTTTTGTTTATTTATATATTTATATTTTTATTTTTTGGATAATATTAAAAAAAAATTTTTATCATTATATTTTATAATATATTATTTGAATTTAAACTACTAATCTACGCATAATTTAATAAATAGTAATCCTTAAAAAAAAATAAACATCAATCACATGCTCAAGCATCTTACTTTTATTACGGTGCGCACCCTCCCTCTTTCTCATTCTTTATAGGTAGAGATTATAGCTCTATAAGGTGCTTAAAAAAATGTTTGTTTATATAACTATAATTAATATAGTATAAAATGAGGATACAAATTAATTAATGTTTCACAGCTTAATTATAAATTTTTAAATTTATAATAGCTATAATTAATGTTAGGTTATAATATTAAATAGTATATAATGTAATAGAATATAATATTATCTTTTTAAATCTTAATTTAATTTTTTTTATTTATAACTAATATTATAAAATTTTCTTTCCTCACTTTAAGGGAGGAATCCTAAAGAAATAGTGCAAGTGGTTAACAACTGCTAAGATGCAGAGGCGCAAGCCTTTGCTTACGCAAACGAGCGCAGCGAGGGAATACGTCACTGCTTGCGTAAGGGAGGGATGATATCATATAAAGAAAGTTGTTTATCTCATTTTTGTATTAGTATTTAATTACTATCTTATTTATTTTTATATTAGGTATGTTTAAATTTACCTGAAATAAAGATGGGTGCAATCATAGCTAATAATAAAATCATACTACAACTTATTAGTAAAATTGCTCCATAAGTATATAATCCTTCACCTAAAGTTTCTATCTGTAAAAAACTTATAAATGAAGTATCAGCTGTATTAGGATTTAAATAATTTAAAACATCATTAGTTATAGCAGTTTTAGAACTTAATAATATGTTATTTGTTTGATGTAAGAATAAAGTAGGTAAACCGGAAACATCATTAACTGCAAAAGGTAAAATTCATTTCATTATATAAACAAATAAACCTGTAATTGCTAATACAAATGCCATATTAGCATTAATTTGTGCTTGGGTATTTACAATATCTGATAATTTTATATTAAACATCATTATAATAAAAAGAAATAATACAGTTATAGCACCAACATACAAAATTATATAAGAAATTCCAATAAATCCTACACCTAATAAAATTAAAAACCCTGCTGCATTACAAAATACAGCAATTAAAAAGATAACAGCTATAACAGGATTTACAGAAACAATAACTAAAACACTAGAAAATAGTGTACCTCATGCTAATAAATCAATAAAAAAATGTGTCATAATTAATAATTTAGTATTTTAATAGCCTGCGTAAAATACGCTCGATAATAATTTATAAAATTTTATTGTTTACTTAACAACTTTTATGTAAAACTATAGCTTTTAAGTTTACTTATCCTGTGAAACTTATTTAAAAAATAACTACGATAGCCGAAGGTAAAAAGATAAGCTGATATAAAATTAGTTAATTTTATTAAATTAAAAATTTATTTTATTTTATTTTATTTTATTTTATTTTATTTTATTTTATTTTATTTTATTTTATTTTATTTTATTTTATTTTATTTAAATAACAAAAAAAAAATAATAAACAATATTATATACATATTTTTTTTTTATTTAAACTATGGTTAAAATTTAAAGTAAAAATTTATAAATATAAAAAAAGTTAATTTAAGTATCAGCTATATAAATTATTTAAAATAGTAACGACAAAAGGCAATAATCAATGAAAATTTATAAATTTAAATATAAATTGAAGAATTTAACCATGAAGAACTGAATTAACATATTCAGTGCGAATAAATTAAAATTTATTCTAAATATGATTTTTAAGGGTAACAAAAGGAATGCTTTATCTAGTAACTATAATAAATTATAATAGTCTATTCTATAAAACATAAAAAAAAAAAAAAGATATAAAAAAATAAACAGCATCGAAAAATATATTAAATTTAATAATTATTAAATATTAATAATTTATTTATAATATGATTTAAATATTCTAATTTTATAGTAATATATTTCCATTTAATTGTTAAATGTAAAATGTTAAATTGTTGAAGTAAATTTAAAAATTTTTTTACCTGTAAAGGAAAATTAATTTAGAATATAAATTTAAAAATAAATACATAGTATATAATGTAACTTTCACTTTTTTATTGGTTCACCTTACTATGCTATGTTAAGCGTAGCCTAAATAATACGAAAAGAAAGTAAATAACGAGTGTAAGTTTTTTTAATATATATTATAAAAATAGAAATTAAAATCATTTTTATTAGCAACATCATTATTATTGTTTAGATTACATGACTCATTGTAACTGTAATACTATGAGCACCTTTTTTATTTTTAAGGTTAACTCTGGATCAATCTACAAAGCTTACTTTTCCTTGTGCAATAGCTCCTCTTTGTATAATTCTTTTAGATAGTCTAGGTATTATTTTTTGTTTCATTAATCTTCCACCTATTTTTATTTTAATACCAGCTAGAAAAGAACGTGTTATAGAATATCTATATTGATAATCAGCAGTAATTTTAGAATAAAGTATTGTATTTCTATAAATAAAATTAAAAATAGTTCTTACTGATATTCTTTTACTCAGAATACCAATTGCTTTAACTAAAATATTATCATCAAAAAAAGGTAATCTTAATGGTATTAAATCCAGTTTAACTGGTTTATTAAATATTTTACTTAAAATAGTACATAATTTATTTAATTTATTAATATTATCGGAATTTAAAAATTTATTAACTATAAATGTATTCGCAAGTTTTTTTTTAGTAATTGAAATACCATTTAATGATGTTGCTATTTTAATTGAATTTTTTTTTTTTATTGTTTGTTTATCCTTTTTTCAACTTTTATACGATAATTTTAATCTATTATATTTTTTATCTCTATTAATTTTACCAGGGACAAAAAAATAAAATAAGTTTATTATAATATTTTTAGGAGTTTCCATAAAAATAGGTTTACTTATTAAACATGACATAGCTCTAAAGGCATATTCTAATAAAATAGAAATATTTTGGATTTTTTTAGTACTATACTTGTTAAAATTATATTTTATATTTTGATGAAAAGGATTTACATATTTAAAGGGAGTTATTAATTGAAAATATTGTGTAACAGTAATATTTGTTATATTATTATTATGATAATTATTAATTAATTCCATAAATTTAATTTTTGTGTTTGCATTAATAGATTTATATCTTAAAATAGGATGTTTTAAATGTTTAAAGCTTTTTATTATATTTAGCTTAGATATTTTTTCATTAAAAAAATATTCTATTTTATTTTTTATGTTGGCTCTTCGGTCTTGTAAAGTTAATTCTCCTAATCCTAAATCAGATGGATTAAAATAAGATAAAGAAGAAATTGAGTTTATATTTAATAATGATGTTAATAGATTTAAAGGTATTGCTAATTTATTATTATATAATGATGTTTTTAATTGATTTATTTTATTAATAAGTAAATAAGATTTAAGATCTGTTAAATTTGAAGTAGTTAACGCAGATAAATTTAATAAAGATTTAGGAGATTTATTGTTATTTAAAATTAATAAAGATGGATCTTTATCTCCGCTTCGCGCTGCAGAAGCTAAATTGGGGGAAATTTTATTTAACAATAAATGTGATAAAGGTTTTAATCTGTTGTTTTCTTTATTTAAAGGTAATGTTTCAGCTGGAAAAATAGAGATGTCTTTTATATTAGAATTATTTAAACTATCTTTAGATTTTCTAGTTAAAATATTTCTAGTTAATTGTTTATTATAATTTTTAAAAGATGTAACAAAATTGCTTAATTTTGTAAGAAATAATATTGGTTTTTTATTTAATATTTGAATTAAATTATCTTTACTATTAATAGAAGTACCTTTAAGTCTTATTAAAAATTGATCATATTTACCTGCAAATAATGTAATTAATTTTTTATTATCATTTATAGTAATATTTATACCTTTATATTTATTTTCTCATTGACACTTTTTAAAATTTATTTTCATTTTTAATATATGTTTTGTAATAATTTCTTTTTTTTTTTTTTTTTTTAATCTATAATTAAATATAGTTAGTTAAAGATTAGCTATATTAGCTAATTTCGCAATGGATTAAATGAAGCGAATTATTATTTTTATAATTATAAAATTTAAAAAATTATATTTATAAATATTAATATATTCTCTAGAATTTTATTTACTTCATTTAATTATTTAACACTTCATTATATTAAATAATATACATACGTTTTATTTTCTAGATAATATAATGTAAAATTTATATTTTTATAAGGGATATTTTTCTTATAAAAGTGTTAAATAGTAAATAGTTGACAAAATTTAAATATATATACTTAATTTTAAATTATTCTTTACATAATAAAAATTTAGTATCATATAATATAAATATAATTAAAATCTAATTTTAAAATAAAAATATCCTTAGAATATTAATTTTATTATATTTTCAACTTCTACTTTTAAAAATTATTATTCAGTCTTTAGATAAAAATATAATTTATAAATAAATGTTTATATTATATTTATAATAAATATATTATAATAGATAAATCTATTTATTTATATTATTTAATATTTATATTTTAGGTATAATTTATTAAATTTAGTGCGCAAGCAAACAAGTTACGCTTTATTTAAAAAATAGTTGACTTGCGCACGCAAGCAACAATTTAAACAAATTTTTACCTTAAGGTTAATAAAAAAAAAAAGATTTTGTTTAAAAAAATAAAAAAAAAAAATAATAAACAAAATTATAACATTATTACAGGGTTCGATATATAGGTATATACGATAACTGAGATAGCTACAATATATAATGGAGCTTATTTTTAGATTTTGTATTGTAAATTATTGTTTAATATAATATTTATATTTATATTTATTTATATTTATATTTATAGTTATAGTTATATTAATATTTATATTTATAGTTATATTTATTAAAAAGGAAACACCCAGGATCGAACTGGGACCAAATTATTAAAAGTAATTCACTCAACCAATCGAGTTCTGTATCCTATTTTAAAATTACTGAGTTGACCAGAATCGAACTGATATTATTATTACCAAAAAATGACGTTTTTCCATTAAACTACAACTCATTTTAATTAAATAGTAAATTAAAAATAATGTTTAAAATAAAGATTTATAATTTATATTACTATAATTTTAAATTTTAATATACACTCTTTTATTAAAATTGTAAATTTATATTTCTTAGTTCTAAAAACTTTTTTTTTTTTTTTTTTTTTTTTTTTTTTTTTTGTATCTTTTTTTATTTTCTCCTTGTTCCATTATACTCCTCCCTCTCCCTGCTTATAGGGAAGGGAGAGGGATAGGGATGGAAACTATTCTACCTCTTGATATTTACTATATATATTTTATATTGTTGTTTATTATATAAATATATTTTTAATACTATTTAAATTTAATTTTTATTATTATTGAATACATTAGATTAATTAAAAGACTAGTTTTAAGTTTTATTTATTTTGCCGGTAACCGGAATTGAACCGATATTTAAATCTTACAAGGAATTCGTTTTACCAATTAAACTATTCCGGCTATTTAATTTTAATATATTGAAGTGAATTAAATTAAATTGAATTGAGTTGAATTGAATTGAATTTAATTGAATTAACTTGTATTCAATTGAATTGATATAGCATTAATATTAAATTTGAATTAATTATATAAATTATATTTAGATCAAAATGTTAATATTTAATTATAGAAAATATAAATGTTATTAAAATATAAATTTTAATTTCAAATTTATTATTATCATTAATTTTATATCTAAATAATATAATGTTGGCTATTTTTCAGTAACTATAATTAATAAAGTTGTTATATTAAAATATTTTTATTTAAGTATAATAAAAATTAAAGATATAAAATTTTAAAAATTTTTTTATTTTTTTTTTTATTTTTATTTAGTGCTAAAACTACACATCTCTCCAAAAAGGAAGATGAAGCATCATTATTCCCCCTCGCAGAGTCTCTCATTTAAAGGGAGGGAGCGTAAGCTATGATTGTATTTGCAATGTTTAAGCATAGAGGAATATTATATTAAAAAAAAATTGTTTTTATTTTATTTTTAAAATATTATAAAATTTTTAATAAAAATATACTATATTTATCAAATAAATTATAATAATTTATTTAAATTACTATGATTATAAATTATTTAATAATATGATAATAATTACTATTTGCCTTGGGAGAGAATTGAACTCACATCTCTAAATCTTCAGATTAGCGCTTTGACCACTAAGCAACCGAGGCTAATATTAATTATAAAATTAAATTTGATCTTCTTTTATATTTAAACTTTATAATAAATTTTCTTATTTATATATATAAAAATTCAATAATAAATAATCCGGTTATCTCGTTATTTTTCGTCCTGCTTTATTAAGGAAGGGGGTTAAAATGATATAATAAATAAAGTAAGTTATTAAAATAAAAAAATAAATAGCAAATTTAAAAAATAAAAATGAATAATATTATATTTAATAAGGTGTAATATCAAAAGCTACCAAAATACTTGGTACTAAGATAATAAAAGCTACAGCAACAGGTAAAAGATTTAACCAACATAAGTCCATTAATTGGTCCCATCTTAACCGCGGCAAACTAGCTCTAAATCATACAAATAAAAAACAGAATATACAAGTTTTAAAACCTAAAATAATAGATTGAAGGTTAAAAATACTGTTATTTACAAATAATTCTGGCATGTTATATCCTCCTAAAAATAATATAGCTGTAATACAACTAAATAAAACAATTGAACTATATTCACCTAAGAAAAAAAAAACAAAAGGTACTGCACTATGTTCAGTCATAAAACCTGAAACTAACTCTGATTCCTAAAAATTTTACTTTAATAAAATATAGTAATTATCTTAAAATAATTTACCTGATCGTATATATCTACCAACCGTTGATTGAAAACAAAATTTAGCTAATTCAACACTACTTCTAAATTTTTTTTTATTTTAATTTAAAATATAAACAAAAACAAAAACAAAAATAAAAACAAAAACAAAAACAAAAAAAAAAACAAAAACAAAAACAAAAAAATGATTTTTATTATATTAACTTACTGGTTTCCCTTTTTTATTTGACAAAAGTAATTTTGTGTTTAAAGTATGGGTTTTCATGGGATTATGTTATCCAGGTTTACTAATAAGTTTTAGAGATTAGGCTGTATGTGTTCTTCTAAACATAAAATGATTTTCAGGGTTTAACTGTCGTGCTTTCATTTTAGCTTTAGCATCTTCAGTATAACCTAACATTGAAGTAGCAATAGGAGCAAAATTATATAATTGCTCATAAGGAAAATAATTCATAAACAATGTTTATAAGTCGGTGATATGTGGTAAAGTATTAGGAGCGTAAGCGTAAATTACAAATTGAAAAATTTTCTTTACCATATTTATTAATTGCCAGTTGAAGAGCTAAATTAGATTTAACACCTGATAAATGATGTAACATTATTTCATATAAGTTTTTAGATTAACTTATATATTGTTTACCATTTATTTTATTTACAAAAGCATAGATACCTTATTTACCACTTAATTCTTCTCCACAATAAGGTAACACCTCATATCTCAAGTGTAAAATTTAAAAAATATGAATTAGAGTTGTATTATTAGGAGTTGCTAAATGGGCGGCTCCTAATACGCAATAAATAGTCATTATACTTTTTAATTCTTCTCAACTATTTAATAATTAATACAGAGTGATTAAAGAGTAAAATAAATAAATAGGTTTTATTTAATAATAAAGAAAAAAAAGATTTAAAAAGTAACTTATTACTAGATATAAATAAGTGTAGTAAAAGTTTTTTGACTATATCTTATCTAGTTTAAACTAGACCCAATCCGTATAGTCGATAGAATTATAATTATAATTTGCCGATTAAGTAATATATATTTTCAATATACCTTACACTCTAGCTTTACAACTCCTAGCTTCGCAACCGCTTAGCCGAATTGCTTTAAAAGACGCTGCCGTAAAGAGACAGAAAGAATGTAAATTATATTTTTACTTTTTACAGCATATAGGATTGTGTTAAAGCCAAATCTTTATAGCTTCTTGAAGATCAAAAGGTGTTCTAGATGTTTCAGCTAAAACAGATATAAAATAAAATATAAAAATAGGCAATAATGGTATTATAAATCAGATTGATTGTTGACTTTCTATTATCATTGTAAAATTTAAAGTTCCTGTTAATAATATTATAATAAGAATAGAGGCACTTAGAATTAGTTCATAACTAATCATTGCTGCACTTGATCTTAAAGAACCTAATAAAGAATATTTAGAATTAGAAGATCAACCTGAAAATAAAATTCCATAAACACCTAAAGATGATAATGCTACAGTGTATAAAATTCCCATTGAAAAATCTGTAATAGCTAAACCTTGACCAAAAGGTATAATTCCTCACTAATATGCTATAAATTAAATTTTTAATTTTGCTTCAATAAATAAAAAAAAAAATAATCTTCCATCCAGGGTAAATCCCTACCGTCTGTTAAGAAAAAAAAGAAAAAGTGACATAATCGCTATGCTCCTCCTAGGCCGGTATGTTCAATAAATATTAACAAACAAAAGCGCTCGCTTACGAAGCTACGCTCCTCGCTCTTAAATATAATTATAAAAATATTATATGTATATAATTATTTTAAACCTAATTTATATAACATTGAGATTATTATATAAGGTTGAACTAATTTAATTGAATGAGATATAAAAAGATATTTTAATAATTATTCTATATATAATAATTTCATTTTATTATACTTATAATATTAAATAGATAAATTAAATTTAGTTTTAAAACTTAAAATTAAACGTTATATATATTATTACTAAATGAATATGTAAAAAAAAAAAATTTTTTTTTATATTTTTTTTTTTTTATTACATTTAATAAAAATAATCGTCATCTATTATTAAAGAATCTACTCCTATTACAGTTAATTTATATTAAAGAGGAATTATTTAAAATTTTTTATTTTAAATTATACTCTAGACATAACTCAGTTAAATTATAGGTAATTTAAAGTATAAAAAGGTATACTTATTTATATAATCTTAATTAATAAATTATAATTTTTATTTATTTTTCTAGGTCCAATCTGAGTATAAAGTTTAAAATTAAAATATAAATGATAAATATAATCTTTATTAAAAATAGACATATAAAACAATCATCTATATAACCATAAAAAAAAAAATTTTTTTTTTATCATCTCTTAATTAATAATAACATAAATCGGATAATTCTTGTATATCAGGAGTTGTAGATCATTTAATGCATTTATTTTTGATATATTAGAATAATGTCTACAATTATAAATTAATATGTTAATTCTAAATATTAAATTTTGGCTATATTGTATATAAAAATACTTAAAGCATTAGGACTCTGTCTTATATATTTATTTTTAATTTTTATAATAACATTTTCAAATATAGTCTCTGAGGCTTTATAATTTCTATAGTGCCTGCCAGTTTAATTATAATATAAATTATTTATATTTAATAAAGTAAAATTATATTTTAAATTATTCTAGCATTTATTGAAATTTTAATTAAGCTAGGTTATAATTATACCTAATAAACTGAATACTAAAGTAGATACAGGTGCTAAATAAAATAAAACTTTATTTGCTTGTGATGGTACAACAGTTTCTTTAAGTATTAATTTTAAAGCATCGGAAAATGGTTGAAGAATACCATACCAACCTACTGTATTCATGGAGATCAAATTTATCATACTATAATTAAATTTAAATTTACCTTCCTTTATTCATACCCTATTTTATTTTCTTAATTTTGTTTAACCCTAATATTGTTAAGTGATCTTTGTTTTTCATTAACTCACTAACCTTTTTAAAATCTTGATAATATTGAAATTTAGCTTCTACAATTTTATATTAATCGAAAAATGGAATAACTTTAAGAACTAAATCTTCATATTTACCAACTGTAAAATCTATTCAGTTAACATTTTTATATATATTACCACAATCTAGATATTCTATTAAACTTTTCATGTATTCTTTATCTTTGACATGTTAAGTTAATTTAAAGTTAAATAATACTTGAAAACCTAATTTATGGTTTGAAGACTTTTTTAATCTTACTGAAAAATAACCTTCCCCACTGGTATAAATTAAATAAAATCCAGCTAATCAATTAGAATGAAGAATTTTTAGATCTTTCACTACAGGTCTTTAGATAAGAATAATTTTAGTAAATTTTGATTAAATGGCATCAGATAATCCTAAATTTAAACTTGCTTTAATAGATAAAATTTTTTCTATATCTTCTGATGTTAAATGTTCCTTATTATTCATTAGATTTAGAACTTTTTTAAATAAAGTAAGCGGCCTTTTGGATTATAAAAAGATAAGTTTAAAAATGTAGTACTATATTAGTAGTTAATTCTTTTATGGAACTTACTCGATATTGAAGACTATCTTTACTTAGTTTTGATATATATCCTATGTTATTTAAATAAGATTTAATTAATTCTAAAATCAATATATTTTTTTTTTTTTGTAAATCTATTGAAAATCTGGCTTTAACTGTTCATTTATTTTTATTTCTTGGTTCATTTAAAACTAAAATTATAAATGATGACTCTGCATCTGAAAAACCAGTAACAAAAAAAGGGTCTAATTTATTTATAGGAATAGAATAATATGCACGAATACTATAAAATTTAAATTTATTTATTAGTTTAGAAGGGATTTTGATTGGATAACAAATTTCTTTGTCCATTAGAGTACCTCTTAAAGAATTTAAACAGGTTTTGTTTAAATCTCAACTACCGTCTACTCGTTGCTCTTTTACAGTATCAAGTACTGATTTAGATCCGCGATTATCCATTTTTCTTTCGGCTATTTTTTGACTTATTACCTTACATGAGTAATTACTTCATCCACTTACACACTTTCGTATGTAGTTTGGTACCAAAAACTTTAGGAAGTCCCCGGAATTTGATAGTTATGCCCATAATAGTGATTTCCCAAATCACTTGACAGGACCTACACGTCGTTGTAATGCAGCTAACTGTTTTCTTTCTATTATAGTCATAAAAGCTACAGATATTAATACTGGTAATAATATCGTTAAAACATCTAGTAAACCAAAAAGTAACTCTGAAATATTTGACATTAAGTTTTGTTGATCATTTTTGAAGAGTTTATTCTTAATATAAAAATTCCATTTAAAAGCTTGCTTCCTTCTCTAAAATGTAGGATGCGCAAGTCAGGAAAATAAAAAAAAAAAAAGCTGCGTAATTATACGCCAGCCTAGCAAAAAATTTTTTTTTTATTTATATTTGAATACTGTATATAAAAATAAATAAATTTTTTTTACAGTCAAGATAAAAAATCAAGAATTAATATTAAGTAATATTAAAGATAATAATAATTATTATCAATTTAATATTTAGAATCTAATTTAATTTTTATATCAGTTAAATTTTTATTAATCAATAAATAAATTTACTTTATAATTAGTATTTTAAATATATATGCTTTTTTAAGATAAAATCTTATTATTAGGTTTTTAATAAAAGTTTTTGTTTATTCTTTAATAATGAATTTAATTTAATAATATGAATAAATTTAATTCATTAAATAACAAGAAAAAATAGCAATACACAAGCTAAATTTATCGAAATTGAATTAATTACATATGACACTGTAACGATAAAAATGCATAATAAAAACTATTAAATTTATATAAATATATTAATTAACTATTAAGCAAAATAAAATCCTTTCTACCTTATACGCCTGCGCAAGCGTGGCCTGTTTTAAATAAAAACCTATATGGCTACGCAAGTAAGACTGCAAGTAAACCCTTTTATTATAAAATATTAAATAATTTATTTTTTTTAAAGAAAATTTAATTACAATTTAAAATTATTAGTTTATAAAATATACTAATCAAATAATATACTGTTATATAAATTATTAGGTTTAAAAAATTTTATTTGTAAATAAAACTTATAAATATAATAAAGTAAAAAAAAAAAGTAAATAAATTCTTTTTTTTTTTAACTTAACTACTTTTAAAAAAAAAATGTTAAAGTTAAAGATGAAAACAAAATTAGAAATTTAATAATATTAAGCATTCTCGTTTGGAGTCGGACCAAAATAAAGTATTTTAGAAGAATACTGTTTTACCATTAAACTACGAGAATTAATAAATTTATTATTTTAAATCTAATTATAATAGATATTATAAATATATTACATTTTTATTATAAAATAATAAATAAATATATTATTATTGTACGTTACATACCTTTTAGAAGCCTTTTTAAAAATTAACTTTTTTTTTTAACTGGCTATAAGCGAATTTATAATTTTAAGTTAAAATTTATTTAATTATATAGTGTTTTTTAAATAAAAATTAATAACATTTATGCTAACGCAACCACTCTACTTGTAACGTAAACACGCTTACGCAAGGCGAAAACGCTACCACAACTGTTGCGGAGCAGCGTAAGCCATAGAACTGGGATTAGGGAAAATGGGGTTCCGCTGCGATAAATAAAATTTAATTTAATTTTTTTTATTTAATTTAATTTAATTTAATTTAATTTAATTTAATTTAATTTAATTTAATAAATTATTATTAAGTAAAGTTTTATTATATAAATTTAATAGTTAATTTATTTTAACACTTTATTTAAATAAATATTTAATTTTAAATTTTTAATAAAAATAAATTGATTATATGTTTACTTAACAACTTTATATTATTACTATGAATTAAAATTAATATAATTAGATAATTATTATATTATATAATTTAATTTTAAAAACTAACCTTCCGCATACCTGCTTAAGCGCGTAAGCAAACTAGGCTGTCACCAGGGCTAAAGCATCCATTCCTTGTAGTGTCCCTTTCCCTGTTAGTACGATAGCCTCCTTCTGAGAAGGGAAGGCAGTAAAATTAAATTTTGCTGTCGATCTTATTAAAATTATCTTATTTTAATTTATAGAGTTAAGATGGAATTGAACCATAATAAATATAAACTTTGCAGGTCTACTACAGAACCATCTGTAAACTTAACCCTCTATTTATTTAAAAAATATAAAATTTTTTTAAAGATGTTTATAATTTAATTATTATTTGTAAACTACTTTTAGTCTTAAAAAAAAGACACAAAATTTTTGTATTTAAATTTTAACAAATGGGTGGTAGCAGAAGATGATCAATAAATATTACTTTTTGTGATTGTGATTGTGATTGTGATTGTGATTGTTTATACTATTTATTACTATTTAATGTAATCATTTGTTTCTCTCTTTAGTTGATGAATTTAAAGGTATATAAACTATAATATTTTGCCTTTTCTTATTTTTAAAATTATTTTAAAAAATAAATAAATTTATATTTTACACTATAAAAATAGATCCATTTTTTAATTAATATATATTATGTTTTAAAAATTGTTATATTCTATACTTTTTAGTTAAATTTTATACTATTATTCTATCATTATTACATGTAATTTTATTTGTTATTGCTTAAAATTTTTTATTTTTAGAATATTTACATTAAATAAATGCTCATAGTATACAACTAAAGATATTAATAAATTTTTATATCATTATCCTATGCTAATTAGAGATACTATTGATACATATAATCCAAAAATATTACCTCAATTATGTAATATGGCATAGTATTACTTTTTTAATATCCCTATTTTAATCTGTAATTTTATAAAAACTGTTACATGATCATTATAATTTAATATTAGATATAGCAAATCAATATATTATATAAAGCAATTATATATGCATTATCTTTAGTTTTAAGTGAAATTAATATTGTAGGTTTAACGATTACAGATAAATTATTATTAGTTTAATTTATATATATATATTAATAATAATATAAACAAAGGAAAAAAAAGAATTAATTAAATTAAGGGTATAAGTAATTTTGTAAGATATATTGTAATATATTATAATATCTATATATAATATAATATAGTTTATTATATTATAATACAGAACATATTGCACATTATACATTCCCTTTCTTATATATAATATAAATAAAATTAAAAAAAAAAACTTAACTAATATAGAATTAAAATTTTTAATTTAATAAATAATTATTATATTTAGTTTAAACATCTTTTAATTAAAAAATTTTTTTGTTTACATATTTATATATTACTTTATTTAATTAAATAAAACATCTTACTGGACTTGAACCAATAATCATTTGCTTCGAAGGCAACCGCTTTAAACCAATTTAGCTAAAGATGTTTAATTATTAATATTAATATCTTAAGTAATAATTAAAAATAAAATATATATATTTTAATATAAACTTGAACTATAAAAATAAATAAATAATTTTGTTTATATTACGAATAAAGAGACTTGAACTCTTAAGATTTAATAATCATCAAAACCTAAGCTTGACCCGGCTACCAAATTTCGGCATATTCGTTAACAAATTGTTTATTATTTTTTTTCCTGCGCTTACACATAAATTAAAAATTAACCAAAATTTTTACACACATTAAAAATTTACATATAAATAGTTTATTTAAATTATATTAATATAAATCTTAATTAACTTTACAATATTATTAATATTTTATTCTAATTTAATATATATTAAATTTAACTAGGGAGTAGAGGATTTGAACCTCTGTATGTAAAGTGTAAATTTACCGCTAAAACCAACTCAGCTAACTCCCTATAATGAATTATAGTTATTATAGTTTGAGCATTATAATAATAAAAATAAAAAAAAAAAAAAAAAAAAAAAAAAAAAAAAAAAAAAAAAAAAAAAAAAAAAATAAAATAAAATAAAATAAAATAAAATAAAAAAAAAAAATAAAAAAAAAAATAAAAATAAAAATAAAAAT
>Ga0209006_10000335_pt1 | contig 47798 bp, 49 predicted proteins | sample JacPin_JW_Ref_O2_FD_188567 | JGI IMG/M metagenome (GOLD analysis project Ga0209006, IMG submission 188567) | Forest soil microbial communities from Algoma, Ontario, Canada - Jack Pine, Ontario site 1_JW_Ref_O2 (SPAdes) (version 2) | ecosystem: Environmental > Terrestrial > Soil > Boreal...
GGATACGTTCCGCCGCGCGTGGTCACCAATCTCGATCTCGAAAAACGAGTGGACACCAGCGACGAATGGATTCGCACCCGCACCGGAATTCGCGAGCGGCATTATGCCGACCCCGGCGTAGCGACTTCTCATCTGGGCGCGGAAGCAGCGCGCAAACTTCTTGCGGCCCGCGGTGTCAGCCCCGACGATATCGGCCTGATCGTCGTCGCTACCGTCACTCCCGATATGCTTTTCCCCGCGACCGCTTGCCTGATTCAGGACCAGCTCGGCGCGAAGAATGCCTGGGGCTTTGATCTCTCCGCCGCGTGCTCCGGCTTCCTCTACGCCCTTACCGTCGGCGCGCAATTCGTCGCGAGCGGCGCGCACAAAAAAGTGCTGGTCATCGGCAGTGATGTGATGACCTCCATTCTCGATTACAGCGATCGCGCCACCTGCGTCCTTTTTGGCGACGGCGCCGGCGCGGTTCTCCTCGAATCCGCGACCTCGGATTCCGAAGGCATTCTCGATTTCGTGCACGACGTGGACGGCTCCGGAGGCTGCAACCTCTACATGCCGGGCGGCGGCTCGCTGCATCCCGCATCGCAGCAGACCATAGACAAACGCATGCACTTCGTCCATCAGGAAGGCGCCCAGGTTTTCAAATATGCCGTGCGCCGTATGAGCGAGCTGGCAGTGGAAATCCTCGAACGCAACGGATTAACCAGCAAAGATCTCGCGCTCGTCGTGCCGCACCAGGCCAATCTGCGGATCATTCGCGGAATGCAGGAACGTCTCGGAGTGGACGACTCAAAAGTTCTCGTGAATATTGACCGCTTCGGAAACACCACCGCCGGCACCATCCCCCTCGGCATGATGGACGCCGTGGAACAAAAGCGCCTCCGCAAAGGCGACCTCGTCCTGCTAATCGCCGTAGGCGCCGGCTACACCACCGGCGCAGTCCTGATGCGCTGGGCGTATTAAATAGTAGATGGACGGAATAACAAGCCGGCATACCAACAGAAGTCGTCGAACCGTCTCCACATCGCAAGTCAATGCGCAGCGGACACGATGCTCGGCGGCCCGACCGCAACTCTTTTAGCTCAATTTCGCCAGCCGAGGTCATCTGGGAGTGCGGCGGCTTGCCGCCGCTTTCGTAGAAGCCGAGGACGTATCACAGTCGAGCCAGGCGAGGCTTGCCTCGCCTGCTCTCCACCACAAATTCGGGGCGCGCCCGAAAATCAATGCCCGACAATCACCAGCACCGGATTCGCATCGCCGGTGGTAGTCGTAATCATCACCATTTTCGTCGGCGACACAATATAAAACGCCCCAGTGAAAGCCGCCGGCGACGTCAACGTAACCGTGCCACTGCCATCCGTCGTGCCCGTGGAAGAAAGCACATAGGTGCCCGCGACAGCCTCCGCCGCTGTGTTCGCCGTTGAAGTGCTTTCATCCTGCACTCCGACAATCGTCGCAGGCGTCACCGAGCCATTAAACGTCAGGAAGCCCGAAAAATCACGATCCGCGCTGACCGCCGGCGCCGAAGTTCCCTCCACCAGCGTTCCATTAATGCTCGCCGCCGTGAACGAGCTGAGCGTCTGCGGATCCAGATGTCCCGCGACCGGCCCGCCGCTCAGCATGTTCACGACAAACGCTTCATCGGCGCTGACCAGATACAAAACCGGCTGAAACACGCCATTAAAATCGAAGCCGCCCGTATCCACACGGCCGAACTGATCGGCAGTGTAGCTCACGGTCTGCGGCGCGCCCTGGGTGCTCATGACGGCTCCCGCTTCATTCTCTGTCAGCGAAATCTCGAAGCTGGCCGCGGCCGGTACGATTTGTATCACCGACACGTACGGCACAGAGTTGGTACTGTTTAGAACGGACCCGCTCACTCCGCCAGCCATTGCTCCGTTCATCGAACCGGTCGAGAACGGTTGCCCAATTTGCTGCCTCATGTCGGCAATCGTTACGTACGGAGTGTTCGCACTGGTTGCATTGTCCGTTTCGATGAGGAACGCCTCGCTGGAAGAAATCGGATACACGTCGTAATTCAGGTCCGCTAAACCAGGCGTTGTAAGCGACATCGTGCAGTGCGTCACATCTGGTCCCGATTGATAGACGCCCGACACAGTCCCGCTGCTGCCGAACTGCAGATTGTTCGGCGCATTTGAATCTATTTCACCGCTCCCCAGGCTTCCCTGCGTCGCCGGCGAAGTCGGCGGAGTCGCCGTGAACGTTCCCGCAAACGCAACCGGCCCCGCGCCACCAGTGGCGTGCGAGCTGGCAGAACCCGCCCCGCCAAATGCAAACGTCCCTGCGTAAGTATTCAAGTTCGCGCCATTGACCACGCAAGTGAAAGCGCTCTGCGCCTCCAGCCGCCCGGATCCGCGCGTCACAATCGGAGCAGCGTCAAACTCGATCAGCCGCCCATGCCCAGACCCGCCCGTGTCAATCGCAAATGCAAAAGTGGGCGACCCAGTGATGCTAGTGAACGTGATCGTCCCGCGGCCATCCTGTCCCAACGTGTACGTGCCGGTGATGTTCTGGAAAAGCGTGTTGCCTTGCTGGGTTGTGATGTCCGCGTCACCCGTTGTGATGCTTCCGTTGCCGCCCGCGATAAATGACCCGGCTGCGGCCACGAATCCAGAAGCATTGTATCCGCTGAAGCTGAACGCGTAGTGCCCCTGAAGCAGCGTCAGATCCTGCACGGGATTCACCACCAGTGTGAACGTATTCGTGATCACCGCCGGTGGACTCCCGCTATCCGTCACGCTGATGCCGAAGCTAAAGTTGCCCGCCGTCGTCGGCTTGCCCGCCAAGATTCCGTCCGAGAGCGTGAATCCCGGCGGCAAATTGGAACCAGCCGCTACTGAAAACGTATAAGGCGATTTGCCGCCGGTGGCCGCGAATACCACGCCAACGTAGGGCGCACCCACCGTCCCCGCCGGCAGCGGCGAAGTCGTCGTGAACGCCAAGCTGCTCACCACAATCTGAAGCGGCACCGAAGTGCTGAAAGCCCCGGTAGCATCCGTCACCGTCACAGTGAACGTGAACGCTCCCGCCGTCGTGGCATTACCCGTGATATTCACCGTATCCGTGGTGCTCGAACCCAAAGCCAATCCAGCCGGCAGCGTGCCCGATGCCAGAGTCCACTTCAGCGGCGGCACTCCACCCGTCGCCGTGATCGCCGTGCTGTAAGACGCGTTCAAAGTTGCATCCGGCAGCGAAGTCGTCGTGATCGCCGGCGGCGGCTCGATCTTCACCGTCAGCGTCGCCGACTGCTTCGGAAAATCCACCGACGTGGCCGTGATCGTCACAATCGTCTCGGACGTCACCGCACCCGGCGCCACATAGCTTGCTGTAGTAGAACTGAGCTGCGTCAGCGTACCGGTTCCTACCGGTAGCAACGTAAACGCGACCCCGCCGTTCAGCTTCGTATCATTCAACACACTCGCGCTGATCAACGGAATCGCCCCCCCCTGCCCGAGGAACGTCGTCCCGCTAGGAGAGATTGTCACCTTGTTGAACGTGGATGGTGTGCCGGAGCAGGCGGAGAGCTGGATCAAGGCCAATACTATGAATGCAAGTGAACAAGAGAATCCGGCGCGGCTCTTCATGGCGCCTCCTTCGGTCGGCACACACGTCATTGCTGTGGGAATCGCCCACAATATTTAGGCATGAAAAGCGGCGCAGCTGATGGGAAATACCCGCCCCGAATGGCGTATCAGGCAACTGGCTGGATGGACAGAAAGGGTGGGAACTAACTACACGCGGGTGCAACAGTCTGCAAGAAAGGGAATCGTACGAGGACTAGTAAGACCGAGCTTCCGTCGCCAGCTCTTGGTTGCTGTGCAGGCGTTGCGACAAGACCGCAGCGGTATAACGCGTGCACAGAGCCATTTCGCGGTTCGTCCAGCCCCCGAAGCCATCCGCACCCGGCGCGACGATCACATCACTTAGCCGGTTCATAGCCTTCAGGAAGCTGTAATAGACTCGCACTGACCGCAAATTCACTCGCCCGTTCTTCAAGTCCGGGCAAAGCGCCTGTAAGCTGGATACGTCAGCGAAGTCCCTTCCATTCAGTAGGTTACGGGATATCTCGGCCGTCATCTCAGCCTGGTCACCGATAGGCTCGGTGGCGATGGTTCGCAGCAGCCCAGCGCGCCAGCTGAAGACGGCGAACTGAACCATCGCTGCGAAGCAGATCACGAGAATGAAGGCTGAGATCATCATGTTCGACCTCACACAGTTTGCCTTTCTCCTCCGCCCGCGGCAATAGAACGTCAGTACCAATACAAGCAAACTCGCCGGGTGGTCCCGGTATCGTGAGCCCAAGCTGAATCTGCCCGGTTGTCCCGCGCCGCGTTCGTTGATAGCCTGTGCCAGCCAGAATCTCGTAGCGCCGGCTCGTTGCACGAACAAATCCACATTCGTCCAATTCAGGAGGAACACGAAGTGTCTGCAAAATCTCGCGTAGCCCTACTCGCTGCGGTAGCAATCACAATCTGCCTTGCAGCAGCATCGCGCTCGTCCATCGCGTCCCCGGCAAATCTCTCCGACGAATCCCAAATCCGCGCCGTTCTCGACATGCAAACCACCGCCTGGAATCGCGGCGATATTGACGCCTTCATGACGGGCTATTGGAAATCGCAGCAGACCGAATTCATCGGCGCCAGTGGCATCGTGCGAGGCTGGCAGGCCGTACTCGATCGTTACCATCACTCCTATCCAGACCGCACAATCATGGGCACACTGTCTTTTTCCGATTTGGAGGTTCATCTCACCTGCGCCGATGCCGCCTACGTAGTCGGTATTTTCCACCTCGTGCGCGAAGCCGACCACCCCTCCGGCGTCTTCTCCCTCGACTTCAAAAAATTCCCTGAAGGCTGGCGCATCGTCCTCGATCACACCACAGCATTCCCCGCCGCCGCCGTCGTCCCAGCCGCGTCGCACTAAACGGTCGTCGCGGCACTTTGCATTCGTAGGGGCACGGCATGCCGTGCCCGTCCGCGCTTTGGCTTTTCTCCGCGTCTCCGCGCTAAATCGAATTGCTCAACCAGAGTTCCCCCACGCCCCCATTTCATAGATAATGAAACCCATCGAATCGCGGCCATTCCCCATCGCGATCAAGGAGCCACGACGTGCGCGCGGCAATCACTGGCGGAGCGGGTTTTCTCGGTTCGCACCTCTGCGAGCTGCTGCTCGAAAAAGGCTGGGAAGTTCTCTGCCTCGATAATCTCGTCACCGGCAGCGACTCGAACGTCGCCCACCTCCTGCAGCATCCTAAATTCCGTTTCGCCCACCAGGACGTCTCGCGTTACATCGAAGTTCCCGGTCCGCTGGACGTCGTCCTGCATTTCGCTTCGCCCGCCAGCCCGCCCGACTATTTGAAATATCCCATCCAAACCCTCAAAGTCGGCGCTCTCGGCACTCACAATTCCCTCGGCCTTGCCATGGCCAAAAAAGCCCGTTACCTCCTCGCCTCCACTTCCGAATGTTACGGCGATCCGCAAGTCAGCCCCCAGCCCGAAAGTTACTGGGGCCACGTGAACCCAGTCGGCCCGCGCGGTGTTTACGACGAATCCAAGCGCTACGCCGAAGCACTAACCATGGCCTATCACCGTTATCACGGCGTGGATACGCGCATCGTCCGCATCTTTAATACTTACGGCCCGCGCATGCGCCTCAACGACGGCCGCGCCCTCCCCAATTTTCTCTACCAGGCGCTCGTAGGCGAACCCATCACCGTTTACGGCGATGGCAAACAGACCCGCAGCTTCTGTTACGTCTCCGACCTGCTAGCAGGAATCTACAAGCTGCTCGAATCCAACGAGCACGAGCCCACCAACATCGGCAATCCCCAGGAAATCACCATCCTCGAATTCGCCGAACGCGTCCGCAAGCTCGTCGGCGCCAAAACTCCCATCGTCTTCCACTCGCTGCCGCAAGACGACCCCAAGCAGCGCTGCCCCGACATCACCAAAGCCAAACGCATCCTCAATTGGGAGCCAAAGGTAACCCTGGAAGAAGGCCTGCAACGCACCTACGAATATTTCCGCGAAAAACTAGCCCAATCCACCCCAGCAAAATAATTTACATAACAACGAGGTTCCGCAGGGGCACGGCATGCCGTGCCCGCCGATGCAAGGGTCAGTATGGAGTGCGGCGGCTTGTGAATTGCGCCGCAGCGCAATTCATCCTGAGATCCCGCTGCGCGGGATGGAAGGGCCGCCGCTTTCGTCGAGGCGTAATGTGTGACAAAAAAAACGAGCCAGGCGAGGCTTGCCTCGCCCAGCGCCGAACGATCCGTCGCTCCGAACGCAATTCAACTAATCCGGCCTTCCCATCGAATAATACTCAAACCCATGCCCCTTCATCTCTTTCGCCGAAAGCAAATTCCGCCCATCCAAAATCAAAGGCCGCACCATCGAATCGCGCACCCGCCCCCAATCCAGTCCGCGAAATTGTGCCCACTCGGTCGCGATCAGCAATGCCTCCGCGTCCTCCGCGGCTTCGTAAGCGTCTTTTCCATACTCAATCTGCGGCAGCACCACCCGCGCCTTTTCCATCGCCTCTGGATCGTACACGCGAATCACCGCCCCCTCCCTAACCAGTTCATGAATTAAATCAATCGCCGGCGCGAATCGTATGTCATCCGTATTCGGCTTGAACGCCAGTCCCAGCACCCCAATCTGCTTGCCTTTCACCACCCACAACGCCCGGCGAAGCTTCTCCATGAAACGATCAATGCGTCTCTTGTTGATGTTTTCCGCTTCCTTCAGCATCGAAAAATCCACACCCGATTTTTCCGCTAGATGCACGAACGCCTGCAAATCCTTCGGCAAACAAAATCCGCCGAACCCAATCCCCGCATGGAAAAAACTCGGCCCAATCCGCGGGTCCATCCCCACCGCGCGCACCACCTCCTCAATATCCGCGCCCAGCTTCTCCGCCAGATCGGCCACCATATTCGCGTAAGAAATCTTCACCGCCAAAAACGAATTCGAAGCGTGCTTGATCAACTCCGCGCTATTGATCGTCGTCACCAGCCATGCCGGCAGCGGCACGTCGGGACATTTTCCAGCGTGCACGGGACACGTAAATGTCCGCTCCAGCACCGGCCGGTAAATTTCTTTCAATTGTTTTTCGGCCACCTCGTCTTCCACCCCCACCACGATCCGGTCCGGATGCAAAAAATCGCCCACCGCCGTTCCTTCACGCAAAAATTCCGGATTCGACGCCACGCGAAAAGTCACGCCGGACTTGCGCCCGTACACGGCCAAGGCGCGTTTCAATTCCTGCCCGGTTTGCGCCGGCACCGTGCTTTTTTCGATCACCAGCTTCGGCGTGCGCGCTTCCGTCGCCACCACCCGCGCCACGTCGTCAATCGCGCTCAGGTCCGCGCTCCCGTTCGGAAGTGGCGGCGTGCCCACGCAAATGAAAATCGCTTCGCCGAATTGCACCGTCTCCGCGGCATTCGCGCGAAAACTCAGCCGCCCCTCCTTGCGCGCTTGCGCAATCACCACGTCCAGCCCCGGCTCGTAAATCGGCAACCGTCCGGATTCCAGCGTCTTCAATTTCTCCGCGTCGCTGTCGGTGCACACGACGTCGTGACCCAGCCCCGCCAGACATCCGCCTGTCACCAGGCCCACATATCCCGCTCCAATCACCGAAATCTTCAAGGTTTTCTCCCTCAAACAGACTCTCGCTCCACAGGAATGCAGACGATCAATGTTATCCGCGGAATCAGGTGCGTTCGTGACGATCTCAACGTCTGTTGCCCATCCCAAACGGTCATTGCAAGTGAGGTCTCACGGGCAATCCCGCCCACACATTCAACAAACCCATCGATTCCCGCACCACCGCCAGTACATCCGCCGTAGTTCGCCACCAGTGGTCGGCATCAAAAGGATCGCCCCACGCCGCCCGCACGATCACGCGCGGATCATCGCCCACCAGTTTCTTCCACAGAGCCTTCACGCGGCGCGTATGCTGCGGCGAAGTAACGATAATCACCGTATGTTTTCCGTCCCGCCGCATGTCTCGCGAAATCTCCTCCACTTCGTCCTGCGTGTTCACAATCGTGTCCGGAAAAATTCGTATCGCCGCATCCGGCACGCCCTGCTGCACCAGGATCTCGCGGTTGTACTCTTCCTCGCCCACAAAATGGATTCCCAGCGCGGCCAGTTCCTCCTGCGGACCTTCCGGCCGGCTCACCCACACTGCCGGCGCGCATCCGGATTTGAAAACGCCCGCAGCGCCTTCGGCGCGAAACGGCAACCCCCCGCTCAGCACCACGATCGCGTCAGCCTTGCCAAGCGGATCTTCGTGCACCAGCCAATGGCCCACATTGCGAAACACCACGATGCCGATCACAACGAGCACAACCAAAATCGCCAGAACAGAAATTCCCAGCCGGCGACGCCGCCGAGAAGGGCGCACTAAAGAATTATCACTGTTCGGCATCGCTTCCTAACGCTTCTCCAAGAGAAAATTCCCCGCCACCAAAGCATCCGCTCCCGAACAAAAATAACTCCGCACCGCATCGCGCGGCGTAACCACCAGCGGTTCGCCAAATAAATTGAACGACGTATTCACCAAAATCGGCGCCGGTGCATTCTCCCCAGCGCGATTCAGCAACTTCCAGAAAAGCGGATTGTCCTTCGCGTGTACCACATGCAGCCGCACCAAATTGTCCGGCAACAAAAACCCCGGTGGCAGCGGAGCCAACAATTTCCGCCCAGCCTCATTAGCCTTCGCCATCGTCGTGAGGAATCGCCCATTCGCCGAGCACTCAAAATATTCCGCGCATCGCTCTTCAGGTATCGCCAGCGCAAACGGTCGGAACGATTCGCGATGCTTCACATAATCGTTCAAATTTTCCTTGGCATACGGCGCCCAAGGCGAAGCCAGCAAACTCCGATTCCCCAGCGCGCGCGGCCCGAATTCCGCCGCGCCCTGGAACCACGCCACGATTTTTCCCGCCTGCAACAGCCGCACGGCTTCGCCAAGCTTCCGCTCGTCCGAATCGCACCAATGATACGCGGCCTTGCAATTGTCCAGCACCTTCTTGATTTCTTCGTTGCTATACACAGGTCCCCAATAAGGTCCGGACATCGCCGCCATGCGCGCGCGTCCCAGCTGCTGATGCCAAACCAGCCACGCAGCTCCCAAAGCCGTGCCCTCATTCCCCGCGGCAGGCTGCACGAAAACATTTTCGAATCCCGCACGCGCCTCAATCGCTGCCACCAGCAACGGATTCAAAAATAGCCCGCCCGCAAGGCACAGCGATCGCTCCGTGTATTCTTCGCGCAACGCCACCAGCCATTCGCACAGAATTATCTCGCACGCTCGCTGCAGCCCACCGGCGATCCCTGCGCGCAATGGCTCGGCCACCCGCGTTTCCGGCGCCCCCTCCCCCGGCTCGCGCGCAATCCCCGCGCGACGATAGAACTCATGCGTAAACGAAAGCTCGCCCGCAAATCCATGCCGGAAGTACTTCGCGTTCAAATGCGCTGGACCGCGCGGCTCGCGCCGCAGCATCTCCAGAAATAATTCCGTGAAGTCGACAGCACCCGTCGCAGCTCCCGTCACCACCGCCGCTGAACCGCCGCCCGCGTCACCGCCGTTCCCGCCATAAATGCTCAGCCACTGCGTCTTGTGCTCATCCGCGTGCGGACGAAACCCCAGCAACTTCGTCACCTGCGAATACACCCACGCCAAGGAATGCGGCAAACCAATCGACGAAACCTCGCGCAACCCTGTGCCCTTACCTATGCCGACAAAACCAGCCCGCCCATCGCCCTTTTCGTCCAGCGACACCACCAACGCCCGCTCGAAAGCCGAAGCGTAGAACGCACCCGCCGCATGGCACAGATGGTGGTCGAGCGACTCGACGCGTCCTTCCGGCGAGCCCGCAAGCTGCTTCACGATGCGCACGTTATTCAGCTCGCGCCCCAACTCGCCCGAAGCCTTGTTCACGAAGTAGCCGCTGGAAACCGGCGCAAGCGGCGCCAAGCGCGCGCGAAACGAAGCCTGCCGCTGCCAGGCGCGCCAAGGACGGCTCGCGATCGCCACATGCGCCACGTCGCGCCAGCCGATTCCCGCGCCCTCCAAGCAATACCGAATCGCCTCGCGCGGAATCCCCCCGATCGCTCGCCTGCGCGCGAGCTTGCTCTCTTCCATCGCGGCTACAATTCCGGAATCACCCAGCAGAGCCGCCGCCGAATCGTGTCCCATCGCAGACAATCCCAGAATGTACATGCTAGATGCCTTCGCGCGAAAAAATCGCGGAATTGTCAGGAACGCACGGAAGAAGAACACCCAGAAGGAATCGCGGCAAAATAATCACGGAAGCAGCAAGCGCCGCCACACCACCCTACGCGCGCAACCTGCGCGACGAACGCAACGAGCGCCCGTGCGTCAACAACCCGCGCAGCCCCAGCAAAATCAATCGCGGCTGGCTCAAACAAACGCGCCACAAAATCTTCCAAGCCTCGTCGCGCGAATATTCGCTCAACGACTGCTTCGCCGGATCATTCAGCAAATCCACCAGCTTGCTGTAATCATCCTGCTGAAAATCGTGCAAGGAACGCCGCAGCAAAAGATGCAAATCCAGCTCGCGCCGCAATTTTCGCAACACGCCGCTCGACCCGCCATTCAAAATCGCCTCCGCCACGCCCAAAGCCCCGCGAAATCCCGTGACGATCCCGCCCACGGTGGTCACTTTCACCTGCGCCGCCGCGTCGCCCACCAAATAAACGGACCCATGCCCCACCTGCCGCCGCACCGGCACCCACCCCGTGTACACCGGAATCCGCGCCCCCTGAAATTCCACAGGCGTCAACCCGCGCTTCTCCAAAAAATTCTCCAAAAGTTTCCGCGTCTCCGGCCCCGTCTCCCCAATCAATCCCAAAGCCCCGCGCGTCGGCGATTCCGGAATAAGCCAATAAAAATAAGGAGTGTCCTGCGGCACGAACCACACCCGCGCGGTATCCGGCGCCATATCTTTCGGCAGAGGGACAATCGCTTGCACCAGCGGCGCAGTCTCCAGCGGCGACCATCCCGCCGCGCGCGCCACCCGGCTCGCCGCTCCATCCCCGCCAATGACAGTGTCCGCGTGAATTTCCTCGCGGCTGCCGTCCGTGCAACGCTCCACTTCTAGCACCAGCCCGCGCCCATTCGAATGCAGCGCGTGGAATCGCCGCCCCAGTTCCAGCCCCGCGCCCGCGCGCCGCGCTTCCTCCGCCAATCCTTGTATCAACGCGCGCCGTTCGATAATCAAATCCGGCTGCTTCAATTCAAAAGTCGCCGACCGCCCATCGGTAAAAAGTTCAAACCGCCGAATCTCGTTGACGATGCATCCTTCCGCCGCGCGCCCCAGCAAACTCCGCATCCGGTTCGTCACAATCAACGTGCGCTCCGCCGGCTCCAGCGTCTCAATCCGCTCGTACACGCGCACTCCCACGCCCTGCCGCGCCAGCACCGCCGCCGTCAGCAGCCCGGCCGCCGATCCGCCGACCACTGCGACGTTCTGCGCAGCACCTCGGGGTAAGCTTCCGCTAGCCGCCTGATTTTTGGGCGTGGAAATATTTTTCGTTTCGCGTGAATCGAGCGCCATCTTGTCCGTGTGCAGTCTGCCTTACCAGCGAATAGGATTGCCAAATATATATAAACAAATAATCTGCGGCCGCGCATTCCGGCCGCGAACTACCGCCGCAAAGTCCCGCCGCGCGCAGCATATGACGCACGCAGTACGGAACGCGTTCCCGCCCGCCGACCGGCCTTGCAGTATATCCCACCATTTCACCCCCGCCAAAGCAGAACAGGCCCAGCCGCGCACCACTTTCGCCCGCACCGGCGAAAGTCGAATACTGGCAGCCAGCGCATCTGCATCTACATAGAACACCCGATATGCACATCCCCGCGCGCATCATATAGTACTTCTGGTACTGCGCACTGCGCACGGAGCGCACTCTCCCATGGCCGAAGTTCGAATCCTGATTGCAGACGACAGTCCCACCGTAAGGGCCGGCCTGAAATTGCTCCTGCAGTATCACGAAGACTGGACCGTCTGCGGCGAAGCCGAGGACGGCGAGGACGCCGTAAAAAAAGCCACCGAGCTGAAGCCCGACGTGATCCTCCTCGATATCTCCATGCCCGCCATGGACGGTCTCTCCGCCGCCGAACTCATCCGCCGCGACGTCCCCGAAACCGAAATCCTAATCGTCACCCACTTCGAATCCCTGGACCTAGCCCGCTACGCCGCACAAACCGGCGTCCGCGCCTACATAACAAAATCCCGCATAGGCACCGACCTAGAAAAAGCCATAGAAGCCGCCTCCCGCCATCGATCTCCGTAACCCCGCATCGAGGTTTTTGCCGAGCCGCGCCTTCACACGCACACAAGGGATGTCGCCGACAACGCCGTGGGGGCACGGCATGCCGTGCCCGCTTCGCACACGACCGCGGACACGAATACTCGGTAGGGGTGGCAGCTTGTGAATCGCGCCGCATCATCTCACCAATCACAAACCACAAATCGCGCCATTTCTATTCAATACAAATTTGGCTCGCGCGGCACAGACACGCTTGTGCGACTGGTACGGGTGCCATGCACCACGAATCACGAGTCACGAATTCTTCGAAAGTTTCAGGAGGCCGATGTCGGCTTATGCAACTTGACCTGCCGCTCATATGGCAACGCTTCGAGGATGAAGACAGCGGCAAGCGCGCCAACTACCAACAGGGCAGTGAGCGCGTAAACCTTGGTGGCGGAAAGATTGGGGACGGACAGCGCCAGGCCTCCGAGAATTATTGCGAACGCGTACAGCACCAGCACGGCGCCGCGATGGCCCAGGCCAAGATTCGAGAGGCGGTGCGCGGTGTGGTCCTTGCCGGGAGAGGTGAAGGGCAGCAAGCCGCGGCGCGCGCGCGAAATGGAGACGAGCGTGGTGTCAAAAATCGGCACGCCGAGAATGAGCACGGGAACGAGCCATGTGTGCGGGAAGAGCGCGCCCTCAGGACGAATTTTCAGGCCGAGCGTGGCCATCAGGAAACCGAGGAGCATGGCGCCGCCGTCGCCCATAAAAATTTTCGCGGGATTGAAATTCCAGCGCAGAAAACCAAGCGCGGCGCCGAGCGTGGCGGCGGCGAGAGTGGACACCATGGTCTGGCCGTTGACGTACGCCGAAATGGTGAAGAAGCCGGCGGCGACCGCGGCGATTCCTGCGCACAGTCCGTCCATGTGATCGAGGATGCTGAACGCGGCGGTGATGCCGACGACCCAGACGACGGTGAGGCACCAATCGAGAATCAGCCCGGCGACGCCCGGAATGAATTGCGAAAAAAGTTGCGCGCGAATGCCGGAAGCGATCAGGAAAACGGCGGCAAGCGGCATGCCGACAAAAAGTTTTACCTGGTGATGCAGCAGGCCGCCGTCGTCGAGAAAGCCGACGATCGCGAGCAGAGTGGCGCCGGCGAGGATGCCGATAATTTGCTGCAGCGGCGCGTCATGCCGCGTGAGTACCACCGCAAGAACGAAACCCAGGTAAATGGCGATGCCGCCGAGCAGCGGAATGGGGTTCAGATGAACTTTGCGCGGCCCGGGTTTATCCACCATGCCGTAGCGCAGCGCAAGATGGCGAATCGGCACGGTGAGGCAGAGCGACGCAAGCAGCGCGATGGCGAAGGCGATCAGTTCAGCATGATTGAACATTTGTTTTTTTCACGCGCGGCTGGGACGCGCGGCATCTTCGACAATTGCGACGAAGCGTTGCAGCTCATCAACTCTAGCATATTTGGCCGCGGTTTCCCGTGCGCGGCGGCCCATTTCCGCGAGGCGCGCTGGCTGCGCACGGAGTTCTTTGATCGCCGCGGCGACGGCGGCGGGATCGTCGGGATCCGCGGCGACGCCGCAGCCGGATTCGACGACGATGCGCGCTGCGTCTGATTCCGGCGGCGCGACAACCAGGATTGGACGCCCCGCCGCCAGAGTTGAGTACAGCTTGCTGGGCACGACCACACCCTCCAGGCCGCGTTTTACTGTGACGATGTGCAAGTCGCCGGCCATCATCACATGCGCGACTTCTTCGACTGGCCGAAACGGCGCGAATTTTACATTCGGCAAATCGCGCGCTGATAATTCCAGTGTCGCCCGGTTCGCGCCATCTCCGATGAACACGAAACCCGTGTTTTCGTTGCTCAAAATTTTCGCCGCCGCGAGCAAAGTGTCCCAAGCGCCGTAAAATCCCAGATTGCCCGCATGCAACACAACGAACGGAAAACCGTGGCGGATTTCCTGCACGATGGGATCGCTACGCTCGGGCATTTGTGCAGGCGGCGTCGACGTGCCGTCGCGAACCACAACGACGCGTTCCGGCGCGACGCCTTTGTCGAGGATGCGATCGCGCATGTCGTCTCCGAGAACGATGACGCGTGCAGCTTGTTTGAGCGCGCGGCGATGCAGGCTTTCCCAGCGCGCGACCCACTTGCTGGCGCGCACGATGTCGCCGCCGACGGCCATGTCCGGATAGAGGTCGCGGATGTTGTAAACGAACGGCCGCCCAGCCAGCCGCGCTATGAACGCGCCCGCGATGCCCGCGACGGGTGGGTCGGTCATCGCGAGGATAACGTCCGGACGAAGCGCCAGCGCCCGCGGGATGGTGAGCGCGAGGTAGGAAAGATAATTCGCGACGCGGCGCGGCATTTGGTGGCGCGAATACGCGGTGGAGCCGACGCACTCGATCGTGACTTTGTTGCGCATTTCGCGGTGGAGCAGGGTGTAGGGGTAGCGCGCGTCGGGATCGTAGGAGGGGCGGCCGGCGACGACGGTGACGTGGTGGCGTCGCGCCAGCGTTTCCGCGACTTGCGCAGCCATTTTCGCGGTGGCCGAAGTGTCGGGTGGATAGTATTCGTTCAGGAGCAGAATGTGCATACGGGCGATTTATTTTGCGCGCGTGGCACCGCGCGCGGCGGATTCTCCATTGCCTGCGGCGACGGATTTTTTCTCTAAAACGAAATTGCCCATCACCAGAACGTCCATCTGCGTGCGTTGAAAGCAATCGAGCGCTTCTTCGGGGCGGCAAACGATAGGCTCGTTGTCGTTGAACGAAGTGTTCAGCACGACCGGCACGCCGGTGAGATCTCCGAAGGCGCGAATTAATTTCCAATAGAGCGGATTCGCCGCGCGGCTGACGGTTTGCAGGCGCGCGGTGCCGTCCACGTGCGTGGGTGCGGGAATCACAGCGCGTTTTTCGGGACGCACGTTGTACGCGAAAGTCATGAACGGAGATGGATGAGTTTTTTCGAAATATTCGCCGGTGGCTTCTTCGAGAATCGAAGGCGCGAACGGACGAAAAGTTTCGCGGTGCTTGATGCGGCGATTCAGAACGTCCTTCATTTCGGGGCGACGCGGGTCGGCGAGAATGCTGCGCTGGCCGAGCGCGCGCGGACCCCATTCGACGCGGCCTTGAAACCAGCCGAGGACTTTTCCTTCGGCGATGTGCCGCGCCGTGGCGCGGAGCAAATTGGTTTCGTCGAGCTCAGTGATTTGCAAATCATCACCATTGGCGCCGGCTTTTTCAACCGCGGCGCGTATTTGCTGCGGTGAAAATTGCGGGCCCCATCCGGCGTGGTCCATCACAAATTCACGAGGGCGGCCGAGGAATTGGTGATTCACAGCGAAAGCCGCTCCGACGGAAAGGCCGGCATCGCCCGCGGCGGGTTGCACATAAACACGCTCGAATGGTGAGTGATCGACTATTTTTCCGTTGGCGACACAATTGAACGCGACGCCGCCGGCGAGGCACAGCGATTTTTCCCCGGTTTTTTCGGCGAGGGACCTCCAGTGCGCGGCGAGGACTTCTTCGAGCGCGGCCTGCATGCTGGCCGCAAGATTGTGGTGGCGCTGTTCAAGCGGCTGTTCGGCCTTTCGCGTGGGGCCAAGGCGTTTTTCCAGGTACGTGGAAAAAAGCCGGCCGAGCACGGGAGTGCGATCGGCGTCGCGCCAGGTCATGTCTGCGCCCTGGGTTTGGTGCGTGAAATAGTCCAGGCCCAGGCGGAAGGAAAGCGGCGCGTCCACGTAAACGATGCGGCGAAATTCATCGAGGAATTCCGGCTGGCCGTAGGCGGCGAGGCCCATCACTTTGTATTCGTCGCCAAATTTCCAGAAGCCGATGTATTGCGTGAGCGCTGTGTAATAGATGCCGAGCGAATGCGGGAAAGTGATTTCGCCGAGCGGCTTCATGCGGGGACCTTCGCCGAGCGCCCACATGGAACTGGCGAAATCGCCGAGTCCGTCGGCGGAAAGAACGGCGGAGCGCTCGAAAGGAGAAACGAAATAGGCGCTAGCGAGATGCGCGGTGTGATGTTCGATGCGGTGAAATTGTGCGCGGATTTGCTCCGCCGGAGTTTCAAAGGCTGCGGCGAGGTCTTCCTGAATTCCGGCGAAGCGTTTCATCACGCGCGCGCGGTCGAGGGCGAATTTGGGCATGCGCATCGCGAAACGCAGTTTGGTGCCCAGGCGCGCCCAGGGATTGCGCGGGATGGCGATGTGGTCTACTTCAGAAAGTTTTACGTTGGCCTGGTCCAGGCAATATTGAATCGCGCGCACGGGTAGGCCGGCCGCGTATTTCACGCGGTTCAGGCGCTCTTCTTCCACGGCGGCGAGCAGGCGGCCGTCCGCGATAATTGCGGCGGAGGCGTTGGCGTGGTACGCGTTGATGCCCAGGATAACCATCTGGAATATTGTGGCGGAAATTTGGCGCGCTGTCTCAGGAATAAATTGGGTAATCGCGCCCTGGCCTAAGACAGTGGTTGTCATACAAATTCAGGAACGGCGCCGCGTCTAAGTCCGCCCCCTCAAAAACCGAGGGGCGGGCACCAGTAAAACCTAATGCGTTCGCTCAGGTGGTGTGGAATGGCGGCCCAGCTGGCGGGACTTGGATCCAGCGCGATTGAGCCTACGATGCCGGCGTCTGTAGGCTGCGACTTTTTGGCGGTTGCCGCAAAGTTGCATGCTGCACCAGCGACGATGGTGGGACTTGGTGCGATCCGAGAACCAGAGCACGCAGGCGTCGTCTTCGCAGCGCTTGACCAGCGTGAAATCCGCTGTCGCCAGCAGATCCGCAGCAGCTTCCGCCAGAGGCGCGAGAATCGTTTCGGCGGTGTCCTTTCGCCTGATTCTTTCGATCTGCGGCGAGCGCGGTTTGTTCCAAACAAGCCGGAGATGACTCTGGGCGCCGGAAAGAAACCGATTGAGGAGAGAAGGATCTCCGCACCGTCCAGCCTTTCGTATTTCTACAAGGGTGCGAATATTTTCACGCAACGTTCGAGCGCAACCTAAAAGAGCCATCCGGGCTGCGTGCGGGCGAAATGTTGGGACCGCGAGACTCGCTTGTTTGAGCCAATGTAACACGTCCTGGTCGCTCTGCAAGACGTCCACAATCTTTCCGTTCACTCGCATGCGGGTGTTGAGAAAATCCAGCGCGAGATTCCCCGCCAAGAACAGAGGGCCGGGCCGTGAATCTTGTTTTCTTCGGGACTGGGTCAAATGGATACGGCTCGACAGCAGTGTAACCTGATATCACCGTATTGACAAGTTACGGGAATTGTAGTGTAACCTGTTGCCTCTACTTTGTCCGGTGTCGGCACAGCGATGCCAACTCCGATAGGAGGAATTATCATGGCTCAGAATCTATCAGCGGCAAAGCATAAGACGGGAGCGGTGGTGCCATTTACATCCATTTACAAAGTCGAAGCGGATGGGATTCAGGTTTTTTACAGGGAGGCAGGCGACCGTGAGGCGCCGGTGGTTCTGCTGCTGCACGGATTTCCGGCTTCTTCGTTCATGTTTCGCGAATTGATTCCTCGGCTGGCGGATCGCTACCGGGTGATCGCGCCGGACTTGCCCGGTTTTGGATTTACGGAAGTGACGGAGAAGCGAAAATATAAGTACACGTTCGACGCGCTGGCCGCGACGATAGCCGCCTTCACGGAAGCGATCAAGATCAATCGCTACGCAATTTATGTTTTCGATTATGGAGCGCCAACGGGTTTCCGCCTGGCCACGGCGCATCCCGAACGGATCACGGCTATCGTTTCGCAGAACGGCAATGCTTATGAAGAAGGACTCGGCGATGCGTGGGGCCCGATCCGGAAATATTGGGCATTCCCGAACGCCGAAAACCGCGAAGTGATCGCGAAAAATGTGCTCACGCTGGAGGGCACGCGCTGGCAATACACGCACGGCGTGGCGGACCCGGATCTTGTTGCGCCGGAATCCTACACATTGGATATGGCGCTGATGGAGCGGCCGGGAAACAAAGACATTCAGCTGGATTTGTTTTTGAATTATGCAACCAACGTCGCGCTGTACCCGGCATTTCAGGAATATTTCCGCAAAGCGAAGCCTCCCGTGCTGGCAATTTGGGGCAAGAACGATCCCTTCTTTATTCCCGCGGGCGCGGAAGCATTCCGCAGGGATATACCCGGCGCGACGGTGAAGATGCTGGACACCGGACATTTTGCCTTGGAGACGCACGTGGTGGAAATTGCCGCCGCGATGAAAGAATTCTTTGACGCAAACGGAATATAGGCTCGAAACAGAGCATAGGAGGGTGAAATGACCATGCAGAAGGGAACCGTGGTGTTGGTGCATGGGGCCTGGGCTGACGGGTCGTGTTGGCAGAACGTGATTCTGCCGTTGGAACGCCTAGGCCTCAACGTAATCTGCGCTCCACTTCCGCTGACATCGCTTACCGATGACATCGCGGCTCTCTGTAGAACGCTGGAGAGAACCGACGGGCCGCTGGTGCTAGTTGGACATGCGTACGCGGGAGCAGTAATTGCCGGGGTTACCAACGATCGAATCAAGGCTCTGGTGTACGTCTCAGCGCTGGCTCCCGCTGAAGGTGAAACCGTCGCGCAGGTCTTCTATCGCGAGCGGCCGGATCCACAGGCACCGCAATTGGCGCCCGACTCACACGGTTTCATTTGGATGCCGGCAGACGGCTTTCGTAGGGCGATCGCACACAAGGCCTCGGCCGATCAAACGGCAATCATGGCAGCAGTACAACGACCGATTTGCGTGAAATGCATTCAAGAGGTGACTCCACAGCCAAGCTGGCGGACGAAGCCGACGTGGTACTTGTTGGCGGAAGAAGATCGCATGATCAAGTCCACGACGCAAACTTTCATGGCTGAACGGATGGGCGCGAAGATACGCTCGTATCCTGTGGATCACACCGCGATGTACACGGAGCCGAATATTGTGGTTGAGGTGATTTGGGAAGCAGCGCGCGAGACGCTAACGGTAGAGATTTCGGCACGACAAAGTGCGAGTTAGCAACGCCAGCCGCAACAGCCAAAGTGCGCAGGAATTTTGTGGGAGTGTGAAAAATACTAAGGAGAACGATGATGTCAAACTCTGTGGCCATCGTTACAGGCGCCAGCCAAGGGATCGGGAAGGCCACCGCGCTGCGCTTTGCGAAAGATTTTTCATCTCTCGTTTTGATCGCACGTGACGAGGCGCATCTGCAAGAGACAGCGCAACAGGCGGAGTCCTTCGGTGCCGAAAGTCCGGTGCTGCCGCTGGACCTGCGCGAACAGGGGGCCGCGGAAAAAAGCGTGAACGACACACTGCAGCGCTTCGGTCGAATTGATGCGCTCGTGAATATCGCCGGGGCGGTGCCGCAAATCGATCTGTTCGAGATGACAGACGCACAGTGGGAGGACGGCATGGCGCTGAAGTTTCACGGCGCTCGTCGCCTCACGATAAAAGCCTGGGATGCCTTGAAAGCCTCGCGCGGTTCTGTCGTTCTGCTCTCCGGCCTGGCCGCGTGGGATCCCAAGCCGGGATTTGCCGCGGTCGCCGCCACCAATGCCGCGATAATTGCACTCGCGAAAGCGTTTGCGGAGCAGGGCATCAAGGATGGCGTGCAGGTCAATAGCGTTTCGCCCGGAGCCGTGGTGACCGGCCGCCGCCGATCATTTTTTGAAAAGTGGGCGCACGCGCACCACCTCACCGTCGAGGAAGCAATCAAAAATTATCCGGAGGAAGCCGGCATCTCCCGTTTTGGCCAGCCGGAGGAGATTGCGGATCTTCTGGCTTACCTGGTGTCGGCGCCGGCGAGATGGCTGACCGGAACTTCGTTACGCATAGACGGTGGGGAGTTCAAAGGCATCTGACGCAGCACGGTCTACGCGCTAGCGCTGTCGAATCCCATGGTGAGTGGCGCTACCGCGCGATGTACCCGTTTTTTTTCAGTCGGCGCTGGCGCTCCTCTCGCTTCTAGAAGGGTGCGTGTTTGGGCGCGGCCTTGTTTTAGACGCCGGGCGAATCGCGCGCGACGATGCTAACGATGAGTCGCCCAGGGGAGTCTGATTAGTTGGAATGACGAATTCAAGTCGCGGTACGATTAGTCCAGTTTGCAGTTTGGCTGAAAAACCGGAGGTGGCATGCGGACTTTGATACAGGATCTGCGTTTCGGGGTTCGCACGCTGCGCAAGAATCCTGGTTTCAGTGTGATCGCTGTGCTCACTTTGGCACTGGGGATCGGAGCGAACACCGCGATTTTCAGCGTTGTGAACGGCGTGCTGCTTCGCCCGCTGCCTTTTCGCGACCCATCGCGACTTGTGCTGATCGCGGAGAAGAGTCCCTTTCCCGTAATTTCCACCTCCCGTGAAAATTACCTGGATTGGCGAGACCAGAGCCACAGCTTTGAAGCGATGGAAGCGACGTGCAGTGGGTCCATCACACTGACGGGCGCGGGAGAGCCCGAGCGCCTGAATGTTCGCATGGCCACGGCGGGACTTTTTTCGATGCTGGGAATTAACGCGCAAGTGGGGCGGACTTTTCTCGCAGGGGAGGATCGCGCCGGCGGCACGCCGGTTGCGTTGCTTAGCTATGGTTTGTGGCAGCGGCGTTTCGGCGGCTCCCGAGACGTCGTCGGCAAAACGATTAACCTTGATTTGCAGCCCTACACCGTCGTTGGCATTTTGCCGAACGGCTTCCAGATTCTGCAGCCTGCGGATGTCTACTTGCCTTTTATGCCATGGGCGAAAACGCTCCCCGACGATCGCAACTGGCATCCCGGCATTATTCCGATCGCGCGGCTCAAGCAGGGAGTGTCTCGAGAGCAGGCGCGTGTTGAAATGATCGGAATTACGAAACGGCTCGAGCAGCAGTATCCGGATTACAACACGGGAACCAGCGCGGACGTTGTCGGGTTGCAGGATCAGATTGTGCAAAACTCGCGTCCAGCGCTGCTGCTTCTGCTTGGCGCGGTGAGTTTTGTGCTGTTGATCGCCTGCGCCAACGTCGCCAACCTCTTGCTGGCGCGCGCGGCTTCTCGCGGCAGGGAAGTCGCCATTCGCACGGCGATGGGCGCGAGCCGCGGGCGCGTGATCCGGCAACTTCTCACCGAGAGCGTGCTGCTTTCGCTGGGCGGCGGCCTGGTTGGAGTGATCGTCGCCTGGGTTGCGATTGGACTCCTGCCTAAGATCGCGGGAGACAGCATCCCGCAGGGCGCACCGATTGGATTGGATCCGTGGGTTCTCGCTTTTACCGCGGTTGTTTCGCTGTTAACCGGATTACTCTTCGGCATCGTGCCGGCGCTACGCACGGCGAAACTGGATTTGCGCGAGGCACTCAATGAGGGATCGCGTGGCTCGACGGCCGGGCCCGGACAGCATGTGCTGCGCGGCGCGTTGGTCGCCATGGAAATTGCGCTGGCGATGCTGCTTCTCGTTGGGTCGGGGTTGCTGTTGCGAAGCTTTTCGCGATTGCAGGAAGTTCCGCCGGGATTTCAGCCGGATCATCTTCTTGTGGCTGACATTCCTCTATCGCCGACGGCGTACGCCAAGCCGCAAGATCGCTACCAGTTTTTCGACCGTCTCGTCGAGCGCGCCAGGACGCTGCCGGGTGTGCGATCGGCCGCCGCGGCTTCTTTCCTTCCTGTCAGTGGGGGCGGTTCGATTATTCACTTCAACATCACGGGACGGCCTCCAAAATCACCGCATGAGTTTGTCGCGGCAGGGTACCGAACTATAACCTCGAATTATCTGGAGACATTGGGCGTGCCACTGCTGCAAGGCAGATTTTTTACGCGCGCAGACAATGACAAGTCACCGGCGGTGGTGCTGATTAACGCCACCATGGCTCGCACTTTTTTCCACGATGAGAATCCGCTGGGAAAGAGGCTGCAGCTCGGCGCGCTGCCCGACCAGGAAGTCCCGACCATGGAGATAGTCGGCGTAGTCGGCGACGTTCATTTCGGCCTGGGCACTGATCCGCAAGCGGAAATGTACTTGCCCTATCGGCAGGCGGATTTGATTTTGCCGGTGTTCCAGCTTTCCGTGGTGCTGCGCACCGCGGGCGATCCATCGCTGCAGACGGCGGCGCTGCGCAGCGCACTCGCGGAGATCGATCCCAATCAGCCGCTGGTGAAAGTTCGCACCATCGAAGAAAACATGGCCACCACCGTGGCGCAGCCCCGTTTTCGTACATGGCTCATTGGAATCCTTGCGATGCTCGCTCTGCTGCTCGCGGCGGTCGGCGTTTACGGTGTGATGTCTTACACGGTGACGCAGCGCACAAGTGAAATTGGCGTTCGTGTGGCCCTGGGCGCGCAGCCGCACGATGTATTCCGCATCGTCGTTGGTGAAGGGTTGCGCCTTGCGCTCTTTGGCGTGGGCTTTGGCCTGGTAGCAGCTCTTGCTCTCACACGTCTGCTACAAAGCTTTCTGTTTGGTATCAGCGCATACGATCCCGTTACGTTTATCGCGGTTTCGGCGCTGCTGACGCTGGTTGCGGTTGCCGCGTGCTATTTCCCGGCGCGCCGCGCCACGCGCGTCGATCCCATGATCGCGCTGCGATACGAATAGCAGCACGAGACGCGCGCAGCGAAAACTAGATGGGACGCGTTCGCCGATGCATTGACCTCACGCCACCTTCCGCGATGCGGCCAGGTCAAAGCGATCGAGGTTCATGACTTTGGTCCAGGCTGCGACGAAGTCTTGGACGAACTTCGCGTGCGCGTCCGAGCTTCCGTACACTTCTGAGAGGGCGCGAAGTTGCGCGTTCGAGCCGAAAATCAGATCGGCTCGCGTTGCCGTCCAGCGGACTTCGCCCGTCTTGCGATCCCGTCCTTCGAACGTATCGTTCGCATCCGAGGTCGCCTTCCACGCGGTGCGCATATCGAGCAGGTTGATGAAGAAATCGTTGGTCAACGCCTCCGGCTTCTTTGTGAAGACGCCGAATTTGGTCTGGCCGTGATTGGTGTTCAGCACCCTCATGCCGCCGATTAGCACGGTGAGTTCCGGAGCTGTGAGCGTCAGGAGCTGCGCCTTGTCGAGCAGTTCAAGTTCGGCTGTTGCGTCAGCGTTTCCGTTGCGATAGGACCGGAAGCCGTCGGCGGCCGGTTCGAGCACTGCGAAAGATTGCACGTCGGTTTGCTGTTGTGAAGCGTCCATGCGACCAGGGGTAAAGGGAACGATGACGGTGACGCCCGCATTTTTCGCGGCTTGCTCCACACCAGCGCAACCGGCCAGGACGATCAAGTCGGCAAGCGAGATCTTCTTACCGCCGGACTGCGCGGCGTTGAAGTCTGTCTGAATTTTTTCGAATACCTTCAGCACCTTCTGCAGCTGTTCGGGTTGATTGACCTTCCAGTCCTTCTGTGGGGCAAGGCGGATGCGTGCGCCGTTTGCGCCGCCCCGCTTGTCGGACCCGCGGTACGTGGACGCCGATGCCCAAGCGGTTGTGACGAGTTGCGAGACTGTGAGCCCCGAGGCAAGAATTTTCGCCTTCAGAGCAGCGACATCTTTGTCATCAACCAATGCGTGATTTACCCCCGGGATGGGGTCCTGCCAGAGCAGTGCTTCCTTCGGAACCTCCGGACCCAGGTAACGTGCGCGCGGTCCCATGTCGCGATGCGTTAGCTTGAACCACGCGCGGGCGAACGCGTCCGCGAGCTCTTGCGGGTGCTCGTAGAAGCGCCGCGAGATTTTTTCGTAGACGGGATCGAGTCGCAAAGAGAGGTCGGTGGTCAGCATCGCCGGCGCATGATGCTTGGAGCGATCGTGGGCGTCCGGAATCGTACCCGCGCCTGCATTGCCCTTCGGCTTCCACTGGTGTGCGCCGCCCGGGCTCTTGGTAAGTTCCCACTCGTACTTGAACAAGTTTTCGAAGTAATCGTTACTCCATTTCGTCGGCGTGCCGGTCCACGTCACCTCCAGGCCGCTGGTAATTGCGTCACCTGCGATACCAGTGGCGTAGGCGCTCGACCAGCCCAGGCCCTGCTCCTCAATCGGCGAACCTTCCGGCTCTTTGCCCAGCTGGGTGCCAGGTCCGGCTCCGTGGGTTTTTCCGAAGGTGTGACCGCCTGCGATCAGAGCGACTGTTTCTTCGTCGTTCATCGCCATCCGCGCGAAAGTCTCGCGGATATCCTTCGCTGCCGCCAGCGGATCCGGCTTGCCTTCCGGGCCCTCGGGGTTCACATAAATCAGGCCCATCGTGGTAGCGCCCAAAGGCTTTGCCAGGTCGCGATTTCCCGAATAACGTTTCTCCGTCCCCATCCAAGTCGTTTCCAGTCCCCAGTTGACGTCCAAGTCCGGTTCCCAGACGTCCGGTCGTCCGCCGGCAAAGCCGAAAGTCTTGAAGCCCATCGTTTCCAGCGCGACGTTGCCTGCGAGGATCATCAGATCGGCCCAGGAAATTTTCTTGCCGTACTTCTGTTTGATGGGCCAGAGCAGGCGCCGCGCTCGATCCAGGTTGACGTTATCCGGCCAGCTGTTCAGTGGCGCGAAACGCTGCTGACCGCGCCCGCCGCCCCCACGACCGTCACCAATGCGGTACGTTCCCGCGCTGTGCCAGGCCATACGAATAAACAGGGGTCCGTAGTGACCGAAGTCCGCAGGCCACCAGTCCTGCGAATCCGTCATTAACGCCGCAAGATCCTTCTTCAGGCCGTTGTAGTCGAGGCTCTTGAATTCTTCGGCGTAATCAAAATTCTTGCCCATCGGATCGGACAGCGAGGAGTGCTGTGCGAGCAGATTTAGATTCAACTGGTTTGGCCACCAGTCACGGTTGGTGGGGTTTGCGCTGCTGCTGTGATTGAACGGGCACTTCGCTTCGGAAGCCATGCGTATTCTCCTTCAGACCTTTGAATTCAGCCGAATAAGATCGTTAAAATCCATGCTGCGGTTTCGGCGGAAGTAAATTAACATCGAAATGGGAGATAGTTCCAATACCAATCTCCCATTTTAGGTATAGGCATACCCTATGGAATTTCATCAGCTGCGATATGTTTGCGCCATCGCCGACACCGGCAACTTCAGCCGGGCCGCCGAGCGCTGCCAGGTTGCCCAGCCCTCGCTCTCGCAGCAAGTGCTGAAACTCGAGGAAGAGCTAGGCACCAAGCTCTTCGACCGCCTGGGCCGTAGCATACGCCTCACCGAAGCGGGGCGCGCTTTCATTCCACGCGCGCGCACGATTTTGGAGCAGATGGAGACAGCGCGATCCAGTGCGGCCGATCAGAATACAGACTTTCGCGGCAGTGTCGCCGTGGGCGTCATTCCCACGGTCGCGCCCTATCTGATACCGAGTTACGCGGCCCGTTTCGCCAAGAAGTACCCCGACGCGAAACTGCGCATCGTTGAAGAAACCACTTCGGTCCTGGTAGAGGGTTTGCGCGACCTCTCGCTGGATGTGGCGATTCTCGCACTTCCACTGCGCCACAAGGAACTGGAGCTGTTCCCAATCCGAACCGAGCCGCTCTTTGCGGCATTGAGCACAGACCATCCGCGTGCCTCCGCAAAGGCGCTCGCCCTCAAAGACCTCCGCGGAGAATCGTTCGTGATGTTGCGTGACGGCCACTGTTTCCGGGATCTGAGTATTGACACTTGCACACGCGCCCGCATTACGCCCCACATTGTGTTTGAAAGCGGCCAGTTCAGCAGTCTGCTGGGAATGGTTGCGGCCGGCGTCGGTGTCTCGCTCGTCCCGGAAATGGCTATTGACCGCAACATCGCCTGCCGCTACGTGCGTCTCAGTGATATTCAGGCTACGCGAACGATCGTCACCGCGGTGCTGCGCGGACGCAGTTTTAACCCCGTTCAGCAGGCCTTTCTATCCGGCGTGAGAGGCAAAGCCACGCCGGCCGCCGGCGGAAAAGAGTCTTCCGCGAGTGGCTTCGCTCGAGGTTAAAGAAGCTTGGCGCCTGTTCTCTAGTGCGCCGGACTGCCGGACATTTGAAATTCCAGTGCGCCACGTCGATTCAAATCAATCGCTAGTTTTTGTGGTGTTTTTCGCGATTACAAAGGGCCACGCACCCGACTTCGCTTGGCAACATTAGGCGAGTTGAGCTGTTGCAGCTTTTTTGCCAGGCTCGGCGGAGGTTTAAGGGACGCGGAGGTTGTGCTTGGGCCATTCGTTGAGGACGTAGTGACGCCAGCGACGGGACCACGTGGTGCGGCAGCGGAGAAAATCTCTCCAGACAGCTTGCCCGAATCCATCATCGAGGCGGATATCGAGGGCGGCGAGCAATCGTCTAGCGGGACCGGCGGGTCGGCCACTTTCTCGCGCGACGCCACTGCGTTTGTGCGATGTGTATGTGATCGCTCTCGTTGGTCCAGCGTGGATTCGTGTCTCGGAGTCGGACTCGGTTACCGAGCGCGAAGCGCACTCGATTGAATTGCGCACACGACCGTAATGATATACAATGGCGATGTATATCAAGGAGGAGCAATGCAAGTATCGAAATGGGGGAACAGCCTTGCGGTGCGGTTGCCCGCAGCTGTGGTTGACGCACTCGACCTGAAGGAAGGCGATCAGATCGAGATTCGAATTGCCCGTGAGCGCGTATTCGAAGTGAGCCGCGATCACAGCAAACCTCAAGCGCTCGCTCGCCTGCGTAAGCTCCGCCGTCCTTTGCCTCCCGGATTCTTGTTTGACCGGGATGAGGCCAATGCCCGTTAAGGCTTTCTTTGACACGAACGTCCTGATCTATGCAGTGGCGGAAGGCGATCCACGCAGTGCGCTAGCTGAGGAACTGCTCGCGTCGGGAGGCGCACTCAGCGTGCAGGTTCTGAATGAATTTGTCTCGGTCGCGAGGCGAAAAATCTTGATGTCATGGACCGAGGTGACTCAGGTGTTGGATGTTTTTCGCATTCTCTGCCCTTCTCCCCTACCCATCACGGTGGAAACACACGAAGCGGCACTCAGAATTGCCGCGACGCATGGCTACAACATTTACGACGCATTGGTTATTGCCGCGGCGTTAGAAGCCGGATGCGCAACTTTGTATTCGGAAGACCTGCAGGATGGCCAGACGATCGATGGGCAACTCACGATTCGAAATCCCTTCGTTAAGTCATCAGGCTAGCGGGCCCTGGAACGTCAGATCGACAAGCGCATATTCCCTAAACGATTGAGGGTGGCGCGCCCGTGCACAGCGCCCAACCACGCGCGAGCTTAAACATCAGCCAATGGAGCCCAGACCGCTAACTTGTAGTCCATTCTGCGAGGTCTTCCGCGGTGGCTTTTTCTCGCACGGACTTCGTAAGATGAGGCTTGGCAATTTCCTTTCTCAATCGGGCTAGTAGCGCGGCGGGCGACTCTTTCTTTCGTTTCTTTCCCATTGTCTCGGCAGCCAAGGACTTCCGGGCTCCGTGTGGCTCAGTTCGCAGGCCACCCGCAGCCAGAATGCAGCGCTTCCCGGTGGCGACACTGCAGGTAGGACAGCAGACGGAAGAAATTTGTTTGTGTGTCAGTTGTCTTATTCTCATTTCTCCGCTTTTTTCTTGACGGACATAGGACGGTTTTGCAGGAACTCGATGACCTGTGCGCTATGTATTCGCAGGCCTCCGTTGTAGCTGACCAAACCCTTCTTCTTAAACTCGTTCATGAATTTGCTTACCCTTGGGCGGGTGGTGCCAACCATCTCCGCCAAGGTCGATTGGCTCACCTTCAGGGCAGAGTCCGACTTCGATTCCTTAGTTATCTTCCCAAACAGCAACAGAACCCGTGCCAGCCGCCGCTCGCTGAAATTGAAGAATTGATCGATCAGGTCTTCCTCGATTCGAACAACCCGTGAAAGCAAGTATTCAACAAACACGGCTGCGAACTGCGAGTCCCTCCTGAGCGTGCGAACGGTGCTCTCCCTTTGCAGCCGAATGACATTGGATTGTCCAATCGATCTCGCGGTGGAAATTCGCAGAGGCTGTCCCGCCAGACAGCCTTCGCCGAAAAAACTAGCTTGCGGCAAGATCGCAATTATCGCTTTTTTGCGCGTGCTCACCACGGTGAGCTTCACCGTGCCGCTCTCGATGTAGAAGATGGAGTCAGCCGGGTCTCCCTGCGAAAAGATGACTTCTTTGTCTCGGTAGTTTCGAAAAGTCATGCCAGCATGGAACTTTTTGCGGAGAATTGAGGGACTGACACCGAGACTACGCGCACTCGCCATTCGAATCTACTCCTTCAATTAGGTCAGGAAATTTGTCCAGCGGGAACCAATCGTAGGCTTTCCGGACTAACGCGTCTAGATGAGCAAAATTGACCACATGCAAGGTGTACACAATTGAACAGACGGGCGGCGCACCCTTGCACATCACCGCAGCGAACGCAGTAGGTTTTGCGGGTTTAGACGCGGCGTCGTTCAAGACGCCGGTCGAACGCTTAGCTCGACTCCCGGTCCGGCGGGAACTCGCGATACCCTTCGATCCCGCGCCGCGGGCCCTCCTGCGACGGGCGAGATCTTAGGATGAATCGCCGTGTGGCTGACCCTTCGAACCGGCACTGCTGGTTCTCAGGATGAATCTCGCTGTGGCGCAATTCACCGAGTCAACAGCAGCGACGGCGGCAAAAGCAAGAGAGCCGGTGGGCCGCCCTTCGACTCTGCCGCAGGCAGGTTCTCAGGACGAGCCGGCGCTACAACGGGGAGCAGCGCACCGGCAGAATTGCCTATGCCACGCTGCAGGGGTCGCGGAGGTTTTTCAGTCGGCGGAGACGGCGCGGGACTTGGCCCACTCTCTTATGGCTTGGATGTCTTCGGCGCGGGTTACGCTTAGGGGTTGGGTGTTGTGAACTTCGGCCAGGAGGATTTCGGTCGAGAGTTGTTGTTTTTGGTTGAAGGCGGTGTAGAGGCCGGCGGCGATGGCTTGCTCGATTTCTGCGCCGGAGAAACCATCGGTGGCGGCTGCGAGTTTCTTGAGATCGAATGTAGCGGCATCGCGGCCGCGTTTTTTAATGTGAATGGCGAAGAGGGCGGCGCGCACGTCCTCGTCCGGCAAGTCCACGAAGAAAATTTCATCGAAGCGGCCTTTGCGGAGCATCTCGGGCGGCAGGCTGGAAATGTTGTTGGAGGTCGCTGCGAGGAAGACGTTGCTCTGATGGTCCTGCATCCAGGTGAGAAGAGTGGCCAAGAGACGCTGGGATAAGCCAGCGTCCGCGTCACCGCTGGTGCCCGCAGAGGCGAAGGCTTTTTCGATTTCGTCAATCCAGATCACGGCCGGCGCGAGCTTCTGAGCGAGTACGAGCGCTTTGTGCAGACGCTTTTCACTTTCGCCGACGTACTTGTCGTAAAGCGAGCCGGCGTCGAGGCGCACGAGTTCGATGCCCCACTCGCCGGCAATGGCGCGCGCCGCCATACTTTTGCCGCAGCCTTGCACGCCTGTAATCAGCACGCCTTTCGGCGGCACCAGGCCGAAGCGCTGGCCTTCGGGAGTCAACGCGCTGCGGCGTTTATCCACCCACTCGCGCAAGCGCTTGAGCCCTGCGACATCGGTGAAGGTGGTGTCGCGGCGAACCGGTTCAAGGACGCCGTCCGCCTGAAGCGAATCGCGCTTGGCGTCCAGCACTGCATCGAGAAGGGCGGCGTCCGCTATACCGCGTGCGAGCAGGCATCGACGAAGAGTTCGTGTGGCTTCCTCTTTGGTCAAGCCAACCAAATTTTGCGCGAGTTGCGCAATGGCCGAAGCGTCCAAAGTCATGAGGAAGCGACGATCGCGGCTGGTCTCGGTCAAAACTTGATTGACACACTGGGTTAGTTCGTTCGCGTCTGGCAATCCGAATTGAAAGGGAATCGAATGACCCTTCAGTTCGAGTGGTAACTCGATTGAGGCCGCCGAAATCACGATGGAGCGGCGCGCGGCGCAGAACTTGTCCGCGAGATCGCGGAGGCGGCGGCTGATGCGGTCGTTGTCGCAATAGCGCGCAAAATCTTTGAGCAGGAAGATGGCGTCATCTTCGATGAGCGCGATATTTGCGAGGGCTTGTTCGGGCTGGTCGGTGCCGTAGAGTGGCGCACCACTGAGCTTGGCGAGGCCGGTGGTGATGCTCCAGCGGTAGAGGGGCACGACGAGCTGAACGGCGATGGAGCGCAGGAGGCCTTCGAGACGTTCCTCTTCGGTGGTTTCCACGGTGATTATGGGATTGAGCGAATTGATGAGGAGAAGTAATTCATCGCGCTTGGTATTGCGCGCCGATTCCTCCGCGGCACCTTGGGTTTTGAGATTGTCGGGCAAGCGCGGTGCCTCAATGGATTAATTGCTGTGCACGATACGAGAAGATGAATTATGTACGACCCAAGGAAGAGTACCAAAGTTGAGAGCCGCGTGCGGTTGGATTTCCGGGACTATCACTAGTTTAACAACGGCCATACCCAGTTAGAGTGAGCGTGTCTTGGCGAACGCGGGCACGGCAAGCCGTGCTCCTACGAATCCAAAACCAACGGAGCCGGCGGGACGCCGGCGCTACAAAGGCGACGGCAACAGCAGGAGGTCAGCCAAGATTGCCAACGCCAGCAAACCCGCTTCGGAGCTTACGCGACTTGAGCGGTTGCGGCGTTTTTCGCGGGTGCGGTGGAGGATTCCGGGACGCGGAGATTGCGCTTGGACCATTCGTTGAGGACGTAGAGGCTCCAAGGGCGAGACCAGGTAGTGCGGCCGCGGAGGAAATCTTTCCAGACGGCTTTCGCGAATCTGCCATCGAGGCGGGATTCGAGAGCGGGCGACCAATCGCCTAATTGGACTGCTACGCGTTCGCCCAATTTGCCACGCAACCAGGTTTCCCAGGGAAACGTGAACGTGCGTTTCGTTTGTTTTACGATTTCTTCGGGTAGCAAATCCTTCAGCGCTGCCACGAGCAAGGCTTTCGGGCGCGTGGGATTGCGTTTCAGCGCTTCGGGGAGTTCCAGAACATATTCGACGAGCGGAGCGTCGAGGAACGGCACGCGGACTTCCAGGGAGTGATGCATGCTCACGGAATCGGTGTCGCGCAGCAGGGTGTTCACCAGGTAGGAGCGCAGCTCGAGCCAGGAGATTCGCGTGAAGCGATCCATCGGACGCGATTGACGCGTGGCTTCCGTCAGCCAGCGCGACCAGAGCATGGCGTCCCACGTGGCGGAGTCGTCACCCAGACGCGAGACTACGGTCTGTGGAGTGAAAAGCGCACGCGTAAAAAAATATGGCGACGGGAGCAAGTCGGGATCGAGCCAGGCGGAAAAGGCCTTGCGGAATGCGTCGGGGGAGCCGCGATAAACTTTCGAGCGCTTGATGCCGGAGGTGGCAAGCTCGCGGGCGAGCTTGGGGAAGAAGCGGGCCATGGTGGTGAGGCGCGTTACTTGCGCCGTGGCGCGAAAAGAACTGTAGCCGCCGAAAAGTTCATCGCTGCCGAGGCCGGAGAGCGCTACTTTCAATCCCGCCTGGCGGGCCGCCCAGGAAACGAAATAAGTGTTGGTGCCGTCCATGCTGGGCTGGTCGAGAGCGGAGACCGCCTCGGTGAGACGCGCTTCCATTTCGGCGCTGGAGAGGGTCAGCTCGCGATGTTCGGTGCCCAGACGCTGCGCGGTCTTACGCGCGATTTCTGCTTCGCTGAATTCGGCGTCGGGGAATGCGACGGTAAAAGTGTGAATGCCTTTCTGCACGTGGCTGGCGAGCGCGGCGATAGCGGTGGAATCGAGGCCGCCGCTGAGAAAAACGCCGACGGGGACGTCGGCGACCAGATGACTGCGGACAGCGTCCTCTAGCAGCGAACGAACAGTGGCGGCGGCGGAGGAAAAATCCTCCTGGTAAGCGGTTCCGGTTTCGGCTTCCTCATCCTGATAAAATTCCTTGACGAAATTCCAGTAGAGTTTTGGCTCGGGCACGCGGCGCGGATCGCTGGCGCGGATTTTCACAGAATGCCCCGGCGGTAGAGAGAGCACGCCTTCGACCATGGTCATCGGTTCGCAGACGGAGCCGAAAAGCAGGTACGAAGGAACCGCTGCAGCGGAAAGCTGCGGAGAAATGCAGCCGCTGGCAAGAAGCGCGCGCACCTCAGAGGCAAATAACAAGCCTCCGCCGCCCATCGCGTAGTAAAGCGGCTTGATCCCCAACGGATCGCGCGCAAGGAAGACCGCGGTTGCCGGGCCGCCGCGGCCCTGTGGCATCTCGATGATCGCAAGCGCAAACATGCCGCGCAATTTGGAGACGGATTGCTCGCCCCACTGCTCGTAGGCGTGGACGATTACTTCGGTATCGGAGCGGGTGAGGAAAGTGTGGCCCTTGGCCTCCAGCTCCTTGCGCAGCTCGCGGAAATTGTAAATTTCTCCGTTGAACATGACGGCGAGCGTGCCGGTTTCATTCCAAATGGGCTGAGAGCCGCCGGGAAGATCAATGATGCTGAGGCGCCGCGAGCCGAAGACGACGGGCGAGGTGGCGAGATATCCTTCTTCATCGGGGCCGCGATGCACGATCGCAGCGAGCATGCGGCGGACGACGGCCTCACTATTTATTTTCAGGTCCAATCCGATGGCGCCGCAAATTCCGCACACGGAATCGATTCCCCTTTTGACTCCAGATCTCAACAACTTGAAGATCATCCAATCGACGAAGACACAGCGCAAACCAGATCGGGAGCTGAGAGTATATCCTGAACGCACTTTGAATATAAATTGCTTGAACGAAGCCGTCGGGCGGAAGGGCATTGCCCAAGAAACGCTAAGAGTCCTAGCACGTGGCCGCGTCATTTAACACGCGCATAGGCGCGAAACGGCTCATATTGGCCAAAAAAAAGCACTGTGTGGTTTTTTTGAAGTGATTCGATCTCTGCAGGTTAGAGGAGTTCGTTTTGCAAAAACATCCCTCTCCTCGTAGCAATTGCCCCGCTCAACTGTGCCTCGCCTCGATTCTCGCTAGAGGTATGAATTTGATGAACAACTCATACCACATACGTAGTATATAAGCGTGCACCACCTTGGATGTGCATTGCGGCAGTGTTTTGAAATCCGCGAGCTGAGCGACCAGACGGCGGAATCTCGATCATCGAAACTGAATAGTTTCGAGCAGGTTTCAAAACGACCTCCATGAAGTGCAATAAGATTGGGGCCGGTACGTGACGAAAGCCGAAGCATTTTAGTCTGTGAATCGCGTTGCGAATCTGAACCGATCGCAGCAACGAACATGCTTTCGCCGCCACACCGGTAACCGCAGCAGGTACTCACGAATCCGCGCCGAAGCTGATAGGGGAGGACGCATGTCCTAGCCTTTCGCGCTGCAGTCGATCAAGCTGGCTGAGAGTTCGCTCGATTTCCCGACTTGGATGCGTTTCGTGACGCAGAATGCGGCCCGGGTTGTCGCGAGCCGGAACCAAGGAAGCAAAGGAATTGTTCATCACGCTTTTCGAAGTTTCGTCGTAAAGAAGCTGTGCTAAGCCGACGAGCTCATTCGTAATCATGTATTGAGCTTGGCTTACGAAATCCATCGTCGCGGCTGAATTGGATCCCGCCTCGCGGTGGGTCTGATTTTCTATCAGCAAGTCGACGAATCTCGGCGCGAAGCTTTCGGGTGGACAGTCCGCGAAATGTCCGTAGATGTCACACAAATCATCGATCCCGCGCATGCGGTCGAGTTCTTTTCGCAGCCAGATTTCTTCCAACAGCTGTTGAAAGCCAAGCATCGCCCTCCGAATAATTTCGACCTTCGGGCATTCAAGCGGCACCTCATCCCTCAATAGCGCGGGTAGCAAATATTGTCGGGCAAGTCGGAATTCGGTCCCCCGATCATTCCGACAAAGGCAGGCGATCGCGAAATTACGGCCGTTTCAGCCGTGATCGGTCGGCGCGAGCGCCGAAAAATATTGCCAGTCGCTCGAGGAGATTTTCCAGAGTGCCGCGCGGCCGTCGATCATTTATCAGAGCGCGATGCAAATTCTCAAAGTCGAGGCGATTTTCTCCCTCAAGGATCAGGTATTGGGAAAGCGGGCTGGGTTTAATCGCATTTCTGCTGCTTCGCCTTTTTCCCGCACTGCTCCGCGGTCCCGTAGCCCTCGACATCGCTGCGGCTGCTGGTGGTTTCATTTGGATTTCCTCCGTGCGCGAAGGCATTCCTCGACCGCGCATAAGAAGTTCCATGAAAAATTGCAGCACACCAAAGTCTGATAGAAAACGGCCATGGAGGACGCCCTCTCGCCGCTTCTCAATCGAATCAAAGATGAGGAAATTGACGAAGTCTGCCGAACACTGGTCAAGTTGATTCAATCGGCGGGACTCGCTGGTGCGTGAGACGCACCGGTCTCCTGCGGGCATACATTTCCAGAGTTGAGAACGGCCACAGCGTTCCATCGATTGAAACTCTCGAGAAGTTTGCGCGAGCGCTGGAGTGCCTCTGTAGCAAGTCTTCTACTCCGGACCAATGCCTCCGGCTCCGACTCTCGCTACGATCGGCGACGGTGGTTGGGGCAGTTCACCGCTACTTCGTCCAGCATCTTGAAGTAATTTCATTCGACGTGGTAGTGTCGCCGCATGGCTCCTTGGGTTGTGCCAATGCGAACTCTAGTTGCCCTGCTTTGGCTTTCGCCAAACTGTTACGCGCAGACGACGTCAGCGATTCCATTGAAACCCGCGATCGCAGCAAAGACCGCCGAGCAGAAAAGACACGATGACCTGTACGCCCGCGCGGGCTTCTATATCTGGCGCTATAGGGGGGAACCAGACGCGCGGACATCCAATGAACAACGTTCGGACGCAGAAAAAGAACGCGACACGATTCGAAGCAGGAACCCGATGCCCGCGTTACTGATTTGCAAGACTGGTCCCACTCCCGACTCATCGGGACAATGCGACTTACATTGGGGTTCAGACACGCTACACTCGCATTATATTATGGAGCAAATCCGGGCTGATATAGTATGGTTCCGGACGAGTCATCGAACCGCCTTAATAGAAGAAGGAAAAGAGCTTTGGACCGCAGCGCGTGACATTTTCTGCCAAGAACAACCCACGGCGAAGTACATAGACCTTGACGGCGTATCTCGAATATGCGGAACGAATTAAGTGTGGTTGTACTTGGACACCGAGAAACCCGCGCACAGCAGGATCAATTCAAGGGCTTGATGTGCCCTTAGCACATGCGATGGATTAGGGCCCGCTTCGCGGAGTAACAACATCGTCATATGCCGCGTATGATCTGGCCCGGAGGATTTGGATGGTCATCGGTCAAAAAGTTAAGTTTTTGAGAGAGCAGAAAAATATGTCTCAAGACGACATCGAAAAGCGGACGGGTCTGTTGCGTGGCTCCAATTCAAGAGCTGCGAACGGCCACACTGTTCCCTCCGTGGATACGCTGGAGAAGATGGCTCGGGCGCTGGAGATTCCGATCTACCGGCTGTTCACGGACGAGGATCACGTGAAGAAGCCGAATATACCGGCAGAAATCATGCAGAGGCGGGCGGCTAGCTCAACATAGGAGCGCGAGCAGCGTGCTTTCGCCAAATTATTTTCGCGCATGTATGATAAGAGCCGCGGGCTTCTTATTCACATGGCGTCGAGGATGACGAACGGAGTATAACCGATAATCTGGTCGCGACTGGATTCCAACTCCAATTAGCGATATCCTTCGGCTTCCGCAACCACTCTTAAGGTCTAACGAGGCTTTCTGATTCAAGAAGTAACGCATGCCCATTACCTAGGTGTCCTCTGCTCTCACTGCGATGAACGAATTCCCGTTCCCAAAAAGGCCGCGATGATCTACGAGGAAGTCAAACACGAGAAAGTGAGCGAGGCTCAAGATGCAAAGTCCTGTGCATTTACGCTCCGGTGCAAGGCCTGCGACGAAGCGGGTGGGGAGCCGAACCGCAAGAGACTCTAGCAGCGTGTATCCCCGGGTCTCGGGGACCTTCTTGGGACCGATTGTTTCATTTAAAGCTTCCTTTCCGATGTGTTGGACAGGCCCTGTGCTAGGCGCGGGCTAAACTGTGGCGCTCGGAAAGCGAACTGCAAAAGTCTCCGTCCCTTTCCTCAAAGGGATGATTGCTTGACTTTCTAACACTCCGGGCCTACGCTGCGCTACAGTAGCCTCTAAACCTTAATTATTCGGGTTCTTGTCATCTATGAAAATGCTCTACATAATGCGTTCTCACAAGTGTCCTATCTGCGGCGGCACTAACATTCATCGGTCGAAACGCAAAGGCGTTGCGGAGCAGGTCGCTTGTCGAGTCACTCCGGTCCGCCCTTTTCGCTGCAACAACTGCGATGCGCGGATATACGCACTTCGGGCAAACGTGAAGAAGTCCGCTTGAGTCGGTCGAGGATTGGCTGGTCTGAAATTGTGTTTCGGTTCACTCACAGATCAATGCCGCGCGTTTGCATGGAGTTGTATGGACTTCAGATACCACAGCGAGTACGCACCGGAGCAGTTCACCTTGAGGCTCCTTCAAGGTGGTGGTGGCTAATCCCTTCTTAGAGGAGCTCTCATTTTCGCAATGCAGTCCTGTCCGACATGCCGCGGAAACGGCAGCATTTCAGTGGGGGAATTCCGTTCCGAGTCGGAACCGAGGCTCTACACGAAGATACTTCGGCCGCTACAGGAAGCCGGTCAATCTCGTGGCGTCGCTTTGAAATCGACCTGCATTTGCAGGCTCGCGACAAGTCAACCCATCACCGAAGAGTGCGGCTCGGCGATCTTGAACACGGGGCGCATGAGCGCGAGCCTATTGCCCTAGCTATCGCAGGGCTGCGCTTACTTGAAAACCATGAGACTTCAGCAGCGATAGGATCGTCCAGATGGGGCTGGTTCTGGATAGCGGTGAATCGCTACGCAGGCTGGATCAAGTTTCCGGCAAGCACTGAAAATCTTCCGTGCTCGGGGCAGCTCAATTCGATTTCCCAATCGGCGGACGGGACCACGGGCTCGCTCACGAACTCGTTTATGTCGCCGTCATACGGAGATTCATGGCCGCGGACAGTGCACGTCTCGTAGAAGTTTCGGTAGATGTGAATTACCTCGGAGATCAGCCGGGTTATACAGCCGACTAGGCCCATCAGCGAGGATACGGCGTCAGCAGGAAACAACCCGCGTCCATTCGCTGTACGAAGATAAAAACGCTTGATGGGTGTGCGGGGTCGGCCGATACTGGTATCGCGTAGCCATGGAAGATGAACATGACGAGAAAACAAGCTCAGGCAGTTGACGTCGTACGTCTCGCCTTCAACGCTGCTCGAAAGACCGGCCTTACCGACGCAGAAATCCTTGAAGCAATCAGGGTGCCGATTTATCGTGGTGGCGTTTCCGATTGTGTGAAGCCGAATAAGTAGGCAGCGGGGACAGCGCTCAGCGTAGAGGTGATGACATGGGCGAAAAATGGGACGTCTCAAGTTGGGATGCACGAATTGGCGATCGGGCAAAGCAATGTCACGGATGTTTCGAAAGCAGAGTTGTTGCGGAACGTTTTGTCACGACTGCGTCTCTAGAACATCCGGACAGAATTGTCCGGCTTGAACAATGCCGACACTCGGAGCAAGGGAATACCAAGGCCGCGAGCGCCTCGTGAGCGAACTTCCGCGCTCTCCACCAGTTCCTAGGGCGGTTGGCATGGGATGGGAGCCGTACCTTGGGGCAGATTAATGCACCTGACTCCGCGGAAATTGACGACACATCAGAAGGCGGTTCTGATTCAGGTGCTCCTTGCGTTTCCTGACCAACAGGTCGGCGTGCGGTACGATCCGTCAGCCAGCGACACGCTCAGCTACGCAGAGGATTTCCTGACGGTTTTCAAGGTGATCGGGTGGAAAGTGACTGAAGGTTCGCCGTCAGAAACCTCCAACGGTCAATGCACGGGCCTGGGGTTTGTGGTATGCGGACCGGGGGGCCTACCTCCTAGCGCCGAAGCCCTTCGGGATGCGTTACGAATTTATGGGATCGAAATCGCAACGATCTGTGACCCCACATGCGACACGAAGTCAGGTGGAATCATTCTGGCCGTCGGCCGTGAGACTCCTTCTGTTATCGAACGATGAGCCGATAATTCGTCTGCGGTCATCGTCAGATCCCACAGGTAAGTCTCGGAATGATCGGCATTTGTCACGGTTTCGCAACGACGTCCGCTTCGTGGCTAGCTGTCCTTTCTCTGTACTCTCGTACAGTTGTTCGCTTGGCCCTAAGTACTAGACTATCGGGAAAGTTCTCGAAAACGAGCAGTTTGGGGGGAGAAATGGACCTCAGTGCACGATTCTTCTTGCTGCTGATCAGCCTGGTGGGTGCTTCGCTCTTGACGGGGTCTGCGTCGGCTAATCCCGCGGCCCTGAAGTGTAATTCGTTCCGGGACCAGATCTGGGTCTATGATTCCTTGAATAGCTTCGACGTCGAGGCGAAACTGAATTGTGGGGAAAGTGTCGAAATTATTGAGCGCGTTAAGGACTACGTAAAGATTCGCGCTCAAAATGGAGTCGAGGGCTACGTTCTCGAGAACTCCATCGCCGATCTTCCACCGCTTGAGGTTCAGCCAGATCCTGCTCTTGAGGTCGGTACAGTCGCGAAGCAGGCTCAGGCAAAGGAGATCGCGAACGCAACTGCCAAAGCGGCCGCGGATATGGCCGCTGTCGTTCCACCTGATTCGGAGCGATCCTCAGGTCCGCCGTCTTCCGGTTCGGCCAGCGAGGCTCCAGCGAAAGGCACCAGCGACAAAAAGCTAGCTGCAGGCGGCTCGACGCTACCCATCGCGTCGTACGGCGAAATGATTCCTCCACGAGCTTCTCCGCATGCCAACGAAACCTCATCAAGGGCAGTTGCTGCGGATTCGACGACACCAACCAGCGATTCCGACGAAATTCCCGATTCACCGCCGGAAAGTCTAAGCGCAGACTTCGCCTGCCAGAACTACTTTTCTGCATACGGCCTGACGCCCAACCAAACGAAATGGATCGCCCAGAATAGGAAAAAGCTATTCGCGAACGTCTGTCCGGCCCCCGATCCTTCGAAAGTGGATTTCGTGATTATCTTCACGCATGACGTCGATTTTTTTAGCGCGACGATGCCCGAACCGGTTCACAAGATCAACGGTTTTTCGGATTTCACACCCATGACAATGATCGACTCTGCGCTCATGTCTGAATCCGATGCAGACAAGGCGCACCGTCAATACGTCTGGATATTCCAATTCGCAAAAGGCACTTTCGATCCGGGAAATTTCTCCCCGCACCGTCAGTATCAGTATTCGAAGATGGAAACAAGCTCGCTGGGTGCGAAGGCCGGTATCAAGACAGTCGAGGACGCTTTCCAATTTGTGGCGGCGAGCCACTGAATCCAAGCGGAGATAACTGGATCTGATTCCTCGCGGTTCGAAACTCGCGCATCGACACTAAAGGTCCAGCTGGGACATCCAAGAGTGTGCACGACGATGATTGCGCGTCAAGTCCTCACGATTGAAATGAAGCAGACTCAATGAGCGAGCAAAATCCAAACCAGCAAACGGTAGGCGAACGCGCGAATCACGAGCCCTGTCTGTGCCGAGAGGTCTTGGATCGTCTACACGAATGCTTTGAGGTTCCGCCTACAGTGCGACAACGTCTGACAAACTCACGAATTGAATTCCTCAAGGCGGTTCGTGAAGTAATTGACCACCGTATCGAGCGCTTGTCGAACTCTGGTCAACGAGGCGCCAAGATTACGATCGGCACGTTAAATGAAAGCGGCACCTAAACATTGCAGCATTAGGTGCCCCGCGGATGCAATAGCGAGCTGCCGCGCTCAGCTCCCAACGAAGCAGCCGATCAGAATGCCTCAAGTAATTCTCTCTTCGAAGAAACTGTGATAGTGTGGCGAAAAGAGCCGACCTCTCGAAATTCGCAAGGCTCACTATTCTTCACTGAGGAGTAATTATCATGAATACGAAAAACATAGTGTTGAACGGTGCATTGGCTGCGGTGCTGGTGTGTGCAGGCATAGCGGTTGCGCAGGCGCCCAGTGAGAACATTGATCCCCACAAGTATGGAAATCTCGCGGACGCTCAGCATCACATTGTCCAGGCCTACCAAAAAATTGAGGAAGCGCAACGTGCGAACAAAGATGACCTGGGAGGTCACGCGCAAAAAGCCCAGCAGCTGCTTTCGGATGCAGATCGGGAACTGAAGGCAGCCGCAGAATTCGCCGAACACCGCAAGTAAGCTAAAAGGTACGTTTTTCAAAGAAAGATACGCACCAGCGCGCCGAATGCGAGGTTGTTAGCTGGCCGATTCGTCCCGGGGGCGGCTGCATTTCAGTTTGGGAATTTCGTTCCGGATGTGAACCGGTACTCCCAGCGAACATTCTTCAGCCGCCCCACGCTTGACCGCAGCAGGTACTCACGAATGCAGGTCGGCGCTGACAAGCCAGAAGTCAATGTCCTGTCGTTTTGCGCGATTGTTGGGATAGTCGGTCGCTCCGTTTCGAGCCCTACGACACGGCGCTCGAGGTACTAGTGGTGTTGTGTTTGAATTGGGGAACACGGGCCATTTACTTTTCCAAATTTCTTGGTTACCGTTTTATTTCCAGCCAGTTATCAGAGAAAATGCGGCGCTGAATGGGCGCGAAGACCTGTCCTGCGCAGGCTGTTCCAAGTCCTACTGGATTTCGAGGCGACACGTGAGAAGGACGGCTACCCTTGAGGCTGCAATCTCGGTCCTGTTGTGTGCTGCCATTTTGACTCACGCTACAAAACAACCCAATGTCGTGGAAGCTTCGTTAAGACAGGGGCAGCCTAAGTCGGAGAGCTTCAGCGGAAAAATCGTCTCCCAAAACGGCGTGCGGTTTGTGTTGAGAGACGACGACAATAATGCCTGGTACCATTTAGACGACCAAGAGAAAGCAGGAAAGCTTGTGGGGAAGGATGTCTTGGTTACCGGCACGTTCGACGGACTCACTGGTACTATTCGCGTCCAGAGCATCGTGGAATCGCCACCTCATCCGAAGCGCGCCGCGAACACCGAAGAGATGAACCAAAATAGTGAACCAGTCAAAGACACAGCAACTCCCCCGCCAACGGCCGCCGCCGTTGCTCCCGGTGCGCAGCAATCAACTTCCGTCCAGGAGCCTGTTAGCAAAGTGCCTGCGCCGCATTTAGACCCTCGAATTTCCGCGGAGACCGAGGTTTTGCACGAGCCCCAAGGTGAGCTGTCGGGCGGCCCGGCACGGAAAGCACTTCCGCCTTCCTTTCTAACTCTGCCGGAAGAAGCGGTGAGCAGTTCTTCCTCAATCGCGATCAGCTCTCGCCGTTCGGTCCCGATGCCTTCCAGTTTCAACCCGGAAACACAATCTTCAAAGAATTTACGAGCCGGTCGGCTGCTCAAACGCGTCGATCCTTCTTACCCCCTGGAAGCCATGCAGCAACGGATTGGAGGCACGGTTCAGCTACATGCGTTGATCGGCGATGATGGCAAAGTCCTGAGCCTCGAACCGGTGAGTGGTCCGCCTCTGCTCGTCGAAGCTGCCGAAATTGCCGTTCGTCAGTGGCGCTATGGTCCAACTCTTTTCGATGGACATCGCATTCAAGTCCATGAGGATGTCAGGCTCGTATTCCGGCTCCCAGACTAGCTGCGGGATTTGCGATCAGCGATGTTTCCCAAGCCTGCGGCGACCTTCTTCGTACAAGAATTGAACAGACAGAGTCGCTCGCACCAAACGACTGCGGTTCGTAACAAACACATTTCAGCGTTGTCAAATCGAAGGCCGGCTAACGACGAATGCTAACGGACGTGGGGTCCAGTTCGTAGCCTTCGTCCTCTACGGTTTTCTGAACTGCCGAGCGAAGAGTCTGATCGTCGGCATTCTTCGGCACGTCGCAATGACGACGAATCACTTCTTCGCCAGTTTCGATTCTGATCAGCCACTTCGACTTCGCCGCATCCCACAAGACTTCCACACAGTCTGGACGCATGCCTTCCTCCACCGACAAGCTACACCATAATTTGTTGCAGGGTATCGCGTTGGAGAACCCTGCGGGTTTGGCAATCGGAAATGATTCCAGCTTGAGTTAGCCAGTTTGGCAACCGTGACGGCGCGCATCGCAACCCAACCCGACCTTAGCCGAATCGCGACTGTAGCTGTCATTTTCGCGGCAACACTCCTTTCTTCCATGCCCTTCTGAGCGGAGCTTGGCTGCGATGAATGCAAAAGCGTGGCGGCCTCAACCCCAGGCTCGCGTCCTGCGGTCGACGCCTGATCGGTTCCGTCTTGGAGGGAAGCTCAATGAAACAACAGTTCATGCTGGAACGCGCCGAAATCCGCGTCGACATGAAGGTGACGGCGATGTTCGTTGTTAGACACGATAAGTTGGGAGTGGAACGGGCCATCACGGAAAACGTCAGTCCCTGCGGAGTTCGTGACATCTCAACGAGCGAATGGATGATCGACGACACCATCCTGGTTGCGTTGCCAGCTGCCCACTTCACGGCTGTAGCCCGGGTCGCATATTGTGACGACCTGGGTCAGGGGCGATTTGGGACGGGATTGGAATTCATCGGCTCGAGCGAGCCCTTGGAGATGAACGTACTCGTCACGGCGCTAGAATCTCCCCACGTGTGGCTGCGGGGGCTGGACCACGAAAATTCATATCCAACTAGCAGCTCTTCCATCTAAGGAAACAATTCAGACGGCTCGCCAGCGGTTCCGCTACAATCTGGGTCTGGAGATCAGTCCGCTTGGCATCTCCACTCCACCCGGAAACGGTTCAAGTATGTGCGAATCGCGACCCGCATTTCGAAAGGGGCTTTTTAGCAAAGCTATGGCAGGTCTTCTCTCTGGCAAGGTGGCGCGTGGGAATCGAAACTGGGAGCACTCCACCGACGGCTTCACTTCCTTGGCTGCCTTATTGCGGAAGAGCGTTTGCGCTTCCACCGAGCCACGAGTGCCATCTCAATATAATTGTTCCTTCATTTCGTAGTCGGAGATCACGCGATCGACGCATCCGCCCTGGCGGTGGATCTCATCGCTGACCTTGTGCTACAGCCGGTAGAGATCGGCATCGTGAAAGGCTTCTTTCGGCTTCTTCAAGCCGCGGCAGATAGCTTGGTCGCGGGCCACGACCTTCCCTCGTGACAGCAGCTTGTGCCCTTCCTTGGTCAGTGAAACGACTGGCGTCGGTTTGTGCACCGTGTCAGAGAGCTTGATCTCCCGTACCAATCCTTGACGGCGGAGATTCTCGACATCGCTCTCCTTCCGGGAGCGATCTCCGTTGTGGGCAAATTGCGCGAGGTCCCCGGTAGCGACGACGCGAAACTTCCCTACTTCAGAGAGCGCATGAATCTCGGAATCCCTCAGCGAATAGGTCTTGTCGCGGTCGGCGTAGGCGCTGCGGAGCCGTTGGGAAAGAATCGCCTCGACGCGTTTTTCGCGAGCCAACGGTGGACGCTCTCGGTCACCGCGTTCTTGCTGCTGGCGGTCGCACCAATCGGCCACATTATCGCGATGGACAACTTGGAGGCGCATGAGAATCTCCGCGTCCGAAGAAGAGCCGCGCTCCCCAGACCGGCCCGAGCGCGAACTAGCGCCGCGAGAATCATCAATTTCGAATCCGTCATAACCTCGTGACATGCGAAGCTCCGCTCAACCGCAGGGATGGACCCTCAAAGAGGAGATCACGTGGATCGGCTGCAAGAAGGAAAGCGAAAGGCGACTGCGAGGAAGGCTGTTCGCCGGTGGCTCGTCCTCTAGACATAGGGATAGCGTTCTCCCACAGTCGCGTCCATCCCCTGACTGCGGGCCGCGCGCCAGACAGAGCAACGCCCAGCAAATAGTGAACGCCCTGTCTGCGGGAATTTGCGGTGAGAACGCCCCTCGCGATACTAATGAGCCAAACCAAATAAAAAAGCAGCGGGCGCCATCAAATATTTTACCTTAGTACTCGCTCGTGACGAATCAGAAGTAACACCGTGGAACAAGATGGAATTGCGCAGCCGGAAGTGGTGGAGCTTACCCAAGAGCTAGAAGAAAACACGCCAGCGACCATCGGCGGCAGACCGGTCTCGCCGCGTCGCACCCGGCCTAGTCGCTCAGGCCGGAATGTTCCCCCGATTTCACTCCGGCCAATCGACTTCGTTTTCCGCATAGATCTTCAGTTGTTTGCAGTCTCCTGTTTTCCAGTCGCTCAAGTCTGATTCCCTGAGTACGTGCGCCGTCTGTAGCGTCCAGCACAGTTCAGTCTTGTCGGTGAAACGCACTCGAACGTACATCATCCCTTCCTCAAAGACGTGCTCGGCCCAATCCACGATCTTGCCGTGGACGCCGGGATACTGCTTCCCTGGCTTGGGTAATTCCCCGTCTTGCCCCTTCGCTGCTTTTCTCTTTGTCATTGGTCGGCCTCCTCATCCGCCCGCGAAAAATCAGCGGGCGTCCTTGGGTACTGTCGTTCCCATTCCCACTGCTCTTCCGGCGTGAAGAACCGCACCTTAGGTGGTTTCCCCACGACGCGCCCGCGATCTTCGACGACCTGCACGTCGCGCTAGACCCCTATCTCGTCCAAGGCGTCCTTCTCGTATGCGCGGTATCGGGCTTCGAAGCGGGCCGAATCCAGGAACTCCGAGCGTTGAAGCGTGCTGCAAACGTAGGAATTGAGCCGCGCGCGTGGTCTTCGAGGAGGACGAGCTCTTCATCGAAGCACGATGGGCTGAGCTCCGAGTCCTTGGCTCGTTTGAGACGTTCGAGGCCGCGGACGGCTTCGTCAACGCCTCGATTCACTAAGAGAATTGCTTCGTAGAGATGCGCCTTTTGCATTTTGAGTCCCCTCTGTTGCTTGTGGCGGGAAGCCGCGGTCCGGAGGTTGATCGGAATGTTGGAACACACGGATAGCGAGAGGGTCGGAAGTCCGACCGGACGCGGCAAGCACAACTGCGACTCAGCTAGGGAGGAGATTCTGAGACCGATTCAGGAGGGAGTAGAGCCGGAAAAGATGAGCGCGAGACGAGTTGCACTACAAATGAGAAATAGATAAGTTCTTTTGCAGCCATCGTTGCACCTTAGACGTGCGACCTGGTTAGGGGCGCGTTCGTGTTGATCGCACGGGCGCGTCCCGCTTACTACATTTTCTGGCGCTTGACCTTCCCACGCCTGTCCTTTCTCTTACCTTTGCCCCAATATCGCGACGCCTTATACGCCCGTAGGTCGGCCACTTCCTTGTCCGTCCAGTACGTCACGGTGACGCCCGCGATGACCTCTGTCAGTGGGGGTGGAACCACCTTGTGCTGAATCCAGCGATATGCACTTGTGCGACTGACTCCAGCCAGCTTCGCGGCTTCAGCTACGGAATATTTCTTCATTTGAAGAATGGGACTGTCAGTTCCATTTGTCAAGTAAAAAGCGACCGGACAGGCGCTCTCGTCAATGCGCTAATCCGGGTCAGGAAAGAGTATCGCACTCTGAGTGATCTCTGGGACGCAAAGTAATGGTCGGCTTAACCCCCTTTTGCGGCGAATCGGACCCCGGATGCTAGACTTCCTGATTCGGCCTGCCGGGACACAAGGAACATGGCTCACAACGGAGAAAGCAAGCCAAGAACTTATGTCATCGCAGGACCGAATGGCGCCGGCAAGACGACGTTCGCTCGCGAATTTCTGCCGCACTACGCTGACTGCAAGCAGTTCACCAATGCCGATCTCATTGCGCAAGGAATGTCGCCTTTTTCGCCAGACGCCGCTGCCTTTTGCGCGGGGCGGCTGATGCTCGAAGAAATAGAGCGCTACGCAGGCCTCAGAGAGACTTTCGGCTTTGAGACAACGCTCTAGGGGTTGGCTCGTCTGAGGTTACTCCGTCGCCTTAAGAAGTCTGGATAGGAGATGCATTTTTTCATTCTTTGGGTGCCAACCGTTTCTCTCGCGTTGACCCGAGTCAGAGATCGGGTCCTTCGAGGGCGGCACAACGTGTCGGAGACCATCGTGCGCGGGCGATTTGAACGCTCCATCCGCAATTTTATGTTTCGATATCGCCCTTTGAGTGATTCTTGGATGCTCTTTGACAATGCGGGCACAACACCTGTCGTCGTTGCTTTTCAAAAAGAAGCGGGTCCTCGTATCATGAATCGAGAGCCTTACGAGAGCCTCTTAACCCGCTACACGACATTATGACGAAGCCGCCTGCCAATGTGCTCGACTTGCCGCTGGAAGAACGTGCCGAGATGACGCTGAAGGCGGCGGTGGAGAATGTTATTCTCGAAAGTGCCCGTGAGGGACGTCCAATCTAAGTTTGGCGTGACGGCGCCGTTGTTGAAGTGTCTGTGGAAGAACTACGCGAGCGTGCCGTCCGTATCAGAGCCGATTGAAGAGCATCGCAAGTGCTTGATTTAAAGACCAGCACACTCCTAGCAAATCCGGCAACGCTGATCGCAAACGGCGCTGCCCATATCATACATAATGACGAAAAGCTGGAAGCGTATACCAACGCCCTTTTCCAATTGACAGCTCTGGAGAATCCATCTCGCTCGCAACTAGAGGCGATTGAACTTCTAACCTTGCGGGTCGAACGCGACGAGGAAACTTATTATCCGATTCCTCCCGCGGACGCAGTTTCCGTCGTGCGATTCCTCCTCGAACAACAGGACCTCACACAGCGTGATTTGATTCCGGAATTTGGATCCGAAAGCGCCGTCTCCATGTTTCTGGCGAAACAACAGAAGTTCACACTGCAGCAGGTACAGAAACTGAGCGCACCCTTCAAACTTCCTGCTGACGTTTTTATTCAGAGCCGATAGCCGAGATCGAGTCCTTGCGCAACTAACAAGCCCCGCCCTCCACAATATTTTTTCCTTTCAGTGAACAATCGGCCACTTGCAAGGGTGCGCCCGTGGTCTACCGTCGCGGCTAATCTCAGGGCGTCGACTGTACTCTTGTCAATCCACCAGCCCCAGCTATGGATTTGCGCATCTAGACGCACCGCTGGGTAAGCCCCCTGTTTTGCGCATGGACAGCGGTAGATTTTGTTGCAGTCTTCGAGCACGCAGCTGCCACGTTGGAATGCTAGCCTGAACCCCGTCGCAAGCCCGGTCCAAGCTGTAGCACGCGCCGAATTCATAATCAGTTGCATCGCGCGCGGGCCAAGCTTTGCCGCATCGTCGAAGGCGAAGCGCTCGATGTGGCCATGGACATTCGTGCCGGCTCGCCGTATTTTGGAAAATGGACCAGCGTCCGTCTTTCCGCAAACGACCATAATCAGATTTTCATCCCCGCGGGATTTGCGCATGGATTCCTGGCGCTCACCGATACAGTCCAATTCCTCTGCAAGTGCAGCGACTTCTACGATCCCAGCGACGAGCACGGCATTCTTTGGAACGATCCTGACATTAATATCTCTTGGGGCGTCGCCAGTCCGCTTGTCTCCGACAAGGACGCGAAAAACTCGAAGCTCGCCGACATCCCGAGCGAATTTCTTCCCCGCTATTCCTCAACATGAAACCGAAAGTCCTGGTGATCTCAATGGGTCGACGCAACACTAAGCTTGAACCCCCTTGCTTTGAAAACAAAAGCTAAAATCGCTCGCTAGGGCGAGAGCAGTTGGAACGCCGCCCTGGCAAAGTTTTGGCCGAGTACAGCCAAACAGAT
>Ga0209006_10000336_pt1 | contig 47718 bp, 79 predicted proteins | sample JacPin_JW_Ref_O2_FD_188567 | JGI IMG/M metagenome (GOLD analysis project Ga0209006, IMG submission 188567) | Forest soil microbial communities from Algoma, Ontario, Canada - Jack Pine, Ontario site 1_JW_Ref_O2 (SPAdes) (version 2) | ecosystem: Environmental > Terrestrial > Soil > Boreal...
CCCGCCGCGATGGTTACGGTTGTGCCGGTAGAACCCCCAAAGGCGATTGAGCCGCTTTCAGTGTTCGTTACGTCGTATGCCTGCCCTTCATTCTTGGGGGCAATGATGGCGGTGGCGGTCCCTGCGATCCTAAGCGACTGCGGCCACCATTGGAAAGGAGAAAGAGTGTAGGTCGAGCCGGTCGTGGTGACCAGGATGCCGCCCTGAAGCGCGAGTCCTCCAGTGTTTCCGATGGTGCCGGGAAACAACGTCGTCGGCGGTGAGCCCTGGGCCAGACACGCAACAGGCAACAAAAGCGCGAGAACGATTATTAGCTTTTTCATCCAGTCACCACCACTGTATAAGTCCCGGTCCCAAAGGTCGGTGCAACATATAGATGCATTGATACCGTAACTCCATATTGATTGACGAAGCTAACTGGGGTCGATGAAAGGCTCGCCGGGAAGCCGTTCACCGTGAAGGTGTGGCCAGCGCCCACCAGCAGCATGTAAAAGTAGTTTCCTGTGAGGTTGAAGACAAAGGTCGTCCCGACAGTCTCCGCGCCGAGCTGCGCGCTCGCAAGCGTTCCAGTGTCCCCAACAAGCACCGCTGTAGTCCCGCTGGCCGTCGCCCCAGTCGCCCCTCCAGAAGCTCCAGTGCCGTCGAAGATGCGCGGGTTCCACGTAAAATTCTGCCCTGCGGTCACTGATCCGGGTTGCGCTGTGACCGTAATTGCGGTCGTGGCGACAGAGGAGTGCGAGAAAGACCCCGCGATGGTTCCGCTGGTGTAGGGGTTCGACAGCACAAGCGGCGAATCCACCGAATCGGTATTGGTAATCGTGGCCCCAGTCGGAGTGCCGCTATAGGCGATTGAGCAGGTAGGGCTACTGACGGTCTGGCCAAGTTCCAGCGACCCAGAGCATCCCGTAAAACTGGTGATTGTGAGAACAGTGGGGATGGATAGATTGATCGTTTGGCCAGATTGCGAACAGGAAAGTCCCGAACCGCACGCAATGAGTACGGCCCCGCTGATTCCGTTGACCATCGATACCCCAGAGGAAGAATTCCCTCCGCCCACAGTGAAGTCATACGGGCCAAACGTCCCGTAGGAAGTCGTCACCATGTATTGATAGTTCCCTGCCGCCAGCCACGCCCCAAAGCCGCCTTGCGCATCAACTGAAGCAGTGCAAGCGCCGCTGTTCGACGGGGTGAGTTGCGCGGTAGTGGGGCAACTTCCACTCTGCGAGGCGTTTGTATAGGTCGTGACCAGAGAGGGGCAGTTCTGCGACGTTGAATAGGAGCAGATTTGCACCGTCGCATTGGTGTTGGCGAGAACAGGATAGAGAGCACCCGGCTGTGGTGACGAGGCGTTGATTGTGTAGACGTTTCCGTTGTAGCGGACGGCTTGCCCGAATGCCGGAAGCGAAGCTAAAAGTAAAAACCATTGAAGCGGTTTCATTGTGACTCCTGTAGATTTCGAAGCACTTTGTATCCAGTTCCCACCGCTCCGGCACCAATGGCTGCGGGAATCGCATATTTTCCAACTGCTGCCTTGACGGCCTGTCCTGCATCTTGCAGTCTCGCAGCTCGGCTATACTCCCGCATTGCCGAATCAAACTGCGGTTGCATCCCGACCTGCGCGGTGGCGTCGGACGTGTCAGCCCGCAGACCCCTCCCGGTTTGCTTCGCTTGGGCCTTCAGCCAATCCGTTCCGGTCAGGCGGTCCTGTCCTGTTAGTCGCGACAGCGCAGAAGAACGCATCCGGGCCTCCTCGAAATCCATCGGGGCAACTTGATTGGAGCGTCCATAAAGTTTATCCAGCGAGGACATGGAACCGTGTCCTGCTTCGCTTAGTTTTTGTGCCTGCTCTAGAGGATTGAGCGTCCTTTGCGTCAAGGGAACCGTGCGTCCCTGCATGGCGGTCTGCACATCGCCTAAGACCTTACCAGACCGCTCCATGCTCGGGATAAAGTGCGCGTCCTCGCCTAACCCGGCCACGATTGGGGCTGCCTGCGCGGCCCCTCCCAAAAGAGTTCCGGCCTCGCCAGAATAATTCTTGTCCGCATATTGATCCGCAGCCTTATCCATTGTGGGGCCAAGGATCGGAATGGCGCGGATGCCGTGGACTGCCGCTTCCGGAGCATTACCACTATGTAAAGACTTGGCCGCCTCCACCAATTCTCCTCCGCTGCGCATCGCCCCATGCACAATGCCTTCGCCAGCCGCAAACGCGGGCCCTCCCAGTAAGCGCGCGCCCGTGAGAAAAGGGTGCTGTTTGGCATCGGCAAGTGGGTCAGAGGGCTGTCCAGTAAGACCAAGGCTACTGCCAAGAGAATGAAGTAACCCTTCAGGTTGCGGCGCGGACGCCGAGGCCGTTATAGGCTTGCCGTTCGCATCATACTCGGTCACTCCGCCAGAGGAAGGAAGCGGCTTGCCTTGCGCGTCGTATTCTACTGCTGCGGGGCTCGCCATGATCCCTTACCTCCGTTTCCCTGTGGATTCCACTGGTAGTTGTCTGGCACTCCAGATGGGCGAGCGGGTGAACTCTCACCTCTTGCCGGGTTCGGCTGTCCCTGTTGCTGCATCTTCTGGAGCCATGGAAGCATGGCGTTGATAGTCGCCTTCAGGTTCTCTGGAGTCTGCTTCGGGGAATTGATCGCATGGTCGAATTCAAGCCGCAAATTCTCTGGTAACCGTCCTTGCGCGTGGGCCAAAGCTACCCCGCTCGAAAACATCAGGAGGTCTGACCGCAGAGCAGCGAAATCCGGGTCGTCAGACCCCACTTTGCCTTGCATGAATTCATTCCACCGCCCTTCGATAGGGCCGAGTTTGGGAGCCAGAGCATCAATGCGCGAAAGAACTTCAGGGGCCATCGCCACGACAGTTTCAGCACGTCCAGCCGCCGTGCGTTGTTGAGCGGTTGGAGTGTTAACTGAATTGAGCCCAGCAGCCGTCTGTGCGCCCGCAACAACCGTCTGGCCGGGACGCACAGTCTGTAGAGTTTCAGTCCCAGGTTTTTCTCCGGGTACAAATAGGTTTACTGGTGCAGCTTGGGTCGGACGCTGCGTATCCAGCATATAGTGCCGTTCGGCTTCAGCCACAGTGGAACCAGGATGCTTCTGTGCGTATTCGGTAAGATACTGCTGTTCAGGAGGAACTTGCGTCGGTTTCTGCGACACCTTGATCCAGTCCTCGATAGGCTTTCCGGGATTCTGTTGCTGCCATGCCTCAAAATCTGTTTTCGCTTGAGGATGCAGTAGGGAGGCGGCCTGTGCATTATGTTCCGCGATCTCAGATGCGTCTAGATTAAGTCTGCTACCAGCAGCAGCGTGTGCATCCGCTTGCTGCTGTGGTAGACCAGTCGTCTCTACTCTCTCATGCGCAGCGTTAGCGTTCGCTGCGCCAGCCTGCGCCCCTTGTAAACCTTCCTGCGACTCTTTCTCGATGACGCTGTTCAGGTTCCGTAATTCCATCGCGTGATGCGCCTGAGTGCCCGGCAGGAGTTGTTCTGCACTACGGACGGGTGCGAACATTGACCCCGCAGCCTCGGCCAAGCGCGCTGGTACCTCTGCACCATAGCCCAGCACTTTGCCGAGTATTGGATGGTTCGGCAGCGCGTTCTCGATCTTTGAATGAATCTGCGAAATACCTGGTCCCGTAGAAAGAAGGCGTGAACGCTCGGCCTCATCGCCTTCGAGCGTCCCGCGCGGGGCGGGGGCTTTTACGATATTAGGCGCTGGAGGAGCTTGCAGGGATGGCATGGCAGAACCACCCATCCCTGAGAGATTCGGGGCCACAGGTGCAGGCTCAGAGGTGGGCGCAGTCAAGCGCGGAGCGGCTGTAGGGGTAGGAACGGAAGCGGCAGGTCCACCCATTGCCCCATGCGCCTGCACTAGCGCCTGCTGGGCCCCAGGGGAAAGCTGCGACAGTTCTGTCAGGATGGGATTTGTCGCCATTAATATCCTGCTCCGGCAGCAGCCACTCCGCCCGCTTGAATCGACGACTGTAGAATCTTCATCCACGGATTGTTGGCGTCCGCCGTATTTGCGACCCCCAGCGCTTGATCGCTCAGCCCCAAGGCCCCTTCGCCCGCAGACGTTTGCTCAGAGTTCAAGGCCCCCAGTCCCCCGAGAGCGGCTTGCCGGTTCTTCTGCTGAAGACCTGTGTCCTGCTGCTCTGTATCGAGCGCAGCGGTGGAGAGGTTCGCCCCTGTGCCTCGCGTGGCCTCGCCGATGGCAGCTTTCGCTCCTCCTGCGTTATGAGTACGGGCGGAGTAGAGTTTTCCCGCACCAATCGCCCCAGCCGTACCCCCGCCAGCGGATTGCTGCGCGGCGGTGTTCTGGGAGGCTTTTTGGGCAGGAGTTAGACCTGTGGGGTGGGCAGCTTCGGCGGCGAGCTGCGGCTCTAATCCGCCATACACTCCAGCAGCGTTCGCCGCATACTGATTCGCGAGGTTGCTGGCGGTTCCCGAGTTATTGAGGGCGTCCTTCGCCACACCTTTAGCCACTATGGTCTCTCAATCCGAATGGCGAAGGCTTTCCACGTCTCGCGCCATCCAAAGTGCTTAACCAAGTGGCGCCCAAACGAACGCTCTACCTGCGGAGCGAGGAATGCATGGGCTTCGGTATGGTTTCCTTCCGCTACTTTATCCCTAAGCGCCTCATGGAGCAAGGCGATTCCTTTGAGTTTGACCAATGGGTGGGGTTGGCAGGCACAGATGAGAGTGATTTCTGGCACAAGTTTCGCGCCTGCCGCCATGAGCGGGCGGTCCTGATCGTCTACCGCTACGAGAAAATCAGCGATGTTCGAGGGGAACTTATCCCCGTGTGCCCGATGCGCGTGGATTTCACGCAAAGCAGCCTCGTCCTTGGGTTGGTACTCTCGGATTTTCATTTTCGCGCCGGCGGCGCGCCAGTCATTGAACGAAACGCCCCTCCAAAACCCGGAGGCTGACCCTGCCGCGTCGTCCCCGATCCCTGTCCCGGCAGCATTGCCACTTTGGATACCGAGGCTCCGATTACCGATGTGGGGTGGGAAACCGGGTTGCTGGATTGGCCGTTGGGGTAGAGTGCCCGCACTTTATAGGAGGCGGTCAAAGGGCCGACTGGAAGGAACCCGTTGCGCGAACTTCCTACGTCGTAGGAATGCGTAGTGCCATTGGCTGTGGCGTCTATCTCATACTTGATGCCTTGGTAAAAATCAGCATTGTGGTGGATCGCAAACTCGACCCCTTGAGGGTGCGGGACGACATTGAAGGCATCGGGGTCTGGAGGTGCGCTCGGGGTTCCGTTCAAATTGCTGTTCGTCTGCTGCTCCAAAGTCCCTACATCCCTGCGAGCGTCGGAGAGCAATTCATAAAAGCGTTGTCCGAACGCAGGAATCCCATCTAGTTTCACAGTGCGCAGCCAATCGAAGTTCCGCCACGACGCACTCACTGGGCACCTCGGATCGGTATCTTAGCGTTGCGGTAATAGAAGTTCAACCACTGCAAGTTAAAAGCATTGTCCGTCCCGGTCACTGGCGAACTGGCGATTTTCAGCGCCATTCTGCTTCCGAGGGCCTGACACCCGGCAAACTCCTGCGCGAACTTTGGATTGCTCGTGAGGGCTCGGGTAACAGTCAGCGGCCATTGATTGTCCGGCGCATCGCAGAGTACAGAATAAGTTACCTGTCCAGTTCCGGAAATAAACGGCGTTACGTAGGCCAAAAGCAACCGCAGCGCGGTCAGTTGGAGCGCCTGTTTCTTCTCGGCATCGGGTCCATAGAACGTCACGTAGTACGGATTGATTTGGCCGAAGTCGTCGTCCGTCAGTAAGTCTGGATTTAGCCTATAGATGTTCCCAAATCCCTGCGCCCCGCCGGGCGCAACGCCATTTCCCCCGAAAAAGACGGTAGTCAATGTACCGGTCCCGTCACGGTACATGCGTGCTGCGCCGTTCATGGCGCGAGGCCAGATCGACCATTTTCGGGTGTTGTCGGTGACGACCAGCTTCCCTCCCAACGAGACGTGGATCGGCGGGGAGTTCGCAATTGCATAGGCTGAGTTGAGTTCGCGGAACGAAAGGGGATAAATTGCATTTGGCGCTGTAGCCGTCCCTACAGGAACGAAGAAATACAGCATCCTGTCTACCGGATCGCAGAGTGCAGAGATGAGAGTGGCCGCATTCAGATTGATCGCACTGTTTGCGGCGATCCAAGGATATTTGGACGTTCCAGGGTTCCAGTTCGGTTGAATCTCCTGCGAAACTTTATGGACTTGTGCGCCGTCGAACAAAGCCGCCCCAGTCTCGGTTGGCCATGCACTCCAGTCGTCTCCAGAGGAAGCAGTCTCATCATCTGCCTGCGAATGTGTAATCCCAAAAGCCGACAGAGAGCCGCAGTTGGCTTGGATTTCCTTCCATGTCCAGCCGCTCGGCTCCGAGGTTGGATTAATCAAAATCTCATGCACTCGACCGGATGGGTCTTGTGTAATCCCGTAGGGAGTTGAGCGAATGATCGAGAATCCCATGACCTTATGCGTGTCTTCGGTTGGGCCATTGTTCCCGCTCACCCCGTCAAACCCGGAAGGATTATTGGTGTAACTGGTAAAGACCTGATTATCGAGGTACGGGTCCTGTGAATCGAAGATCGAGCCTTCATCGACCGTGACGGTGCCAGAGGTCAACCCGCCCACAGTGATCGCGAGAATAGCATCGGAAGGAATTGCCTCTGATGTGACGACAGAAAAATTGCCCTGCACGTAGGCCGTTCCTATAGGAATAGGGAGTGTAACTGTCGAAATGAACCCCGTGGATACAGAAGAAATAGCTACCGTAAGCGATGCTCCAACGTTGACTCCAGCCCCGCGCACCATGAATCTGGCTGCGTAATTAATATTGCCATCCACAATCGGATCGCCATAGGCATCCAGATACGCTGATTGAGAGATAGACCCATTGCCCGTGAAGACGTATGCACTTCCCAACCCCGTGAGGCCTGCGGTGAGCTGACCACCCGTGCCAAGCCACCCCAGCGGCTGAGTAGGCGCAGTGGCTACAGAGCCGCCCTCAAACCCCATGTTGAGCAGTTCCTGCACGGTCGCTCTCTGGCCGATGGTAGAAAGGCGCGATTCGTAGTATCCGAAAGCCAGCGCGCCGTCCAGCACAATTTGATTGACCAGGTTATTCCCGGTGACACTAATCGCTCCCAGTTCGGCTGCTGTGCCAAACAGAGAATCATCTGAAAAGTCCAGCAATACTGAAGTCGTGGTGTTGTCATTGACTTGGGTGCCGGTAGAAACAACCTGACCTTCCAGTTGCGCTGGGACCGCGAGATAGAAAAACGGCGGCAGGACACCGGGAACATTGGGTTGTGCCCCAGTAAAGGCCAGAATGCGCGCGACGATGTTCGACGGGCCGATAGGGATATTGGTGACACTCACATACTGGCCCCCGTCCGCAATAAAAGAGGCCGGCGGTGACGGAGCGGTGATGCCGCCTTGGCGGTCGAGGAAGAGGACTTGACACAGGTGCAGACCCGGAGCTGCCTGCCCAAAAGGAGTGACAGTCCCTATGGCGCTGGTCGATCCATTTGGGCCGTACTGCTGGTAGACAAAGACTGTTGGACTGATGACCTGTGTGACATAGAAAGTCCCTTCCCAGATAAATCCAACCGTGCCCGTAGTCCATGTCCCGTCCGCATAATCGACCTGAACATAGAACGTAGTTGGAGTTGGTGCAGAAACTACTTCAAAGTAGGTCGGGGTTGGGGTGTTGTCGGGAATGGGCCATGCGATTTCGACGCTTCCAGTGCTTCCCGTTGAATTGATGACATCTGGGTCAGTCGCGGTGATGGGAACCTGGAGGAAGGTGAATTGGTCTGGCGACGGCACTGTCAGCACCGTAAAAGTCCCGTTGAAGCTAAAGGCTGTCCCTCCGGTGGAAGTCGTTACACCAACAATCTGTACTACGCTTCCTGGCTGAAGATTGTGGCTCGCTGCGGTGGTGATTGTCGTCGTACCCGAAGACCACTGTGCGCTGGTGATATTGGCAACCACGCCCGGTTCTACACCAACTATGGAGACGTATTCCTCGGGCGCAAGGCCGTGAGGTTCTGTGGTGGTAACCAGCGCGAGGCCGGGGCTGGTCTCGTTGTTGATGACGATGGATTGGACGAATGCAACCGTACCCGAACCAGAGAGCGTATAGAAGACGGTGATCTGGAACTCTGCTCCAATAAAGACGCGGGAGGTATCGGTCGCCACAGCCATCGAATACCCAAAGGTGGGGCTATTGATGATGGCCGGAGTCAACGCGGCTCCCCATTGGTCTCCGGCACTTCCGTAAGTCTGCTGAGTCACTGAAGTGGTGAATGGGGTGGCGGGGGATTTGGCCGTCCCAAGTTGCGCCCCATTGTTCCAGAGGGAAACCTGCGAGAGCACGGACGATGTGGGAAACTGTGAGACCAACTCCGCACTGACTGTCACGCCAAGGACCGTTGCAGCCGAAGGGATTGTAAATCCAAACCCCTGCACCGTCATGTCGCCCAAGGCAGTCGTCGTCGGCTCGAAGTGCGTCCTAAACTGGTTTCCCACGAACTGCCAATCTCCACCGACAACTCCCGGCCCTCCGGTATTGGTTTGGTTGACCGTAGTGGAGTTGGAATCTGGAACATTCGATATTTGCGCCTGATAGCCGACCTGCAAACCGTGAGGGGTCGCAGTCGTAGCGGTCACGAGATTATTGTTTCGGGACAGAGTGTTTCCGCTCGAAGCCATCTGCACGGCAGGGAGGGCTTGGGACACAACGCTGGGCGGCGCGCCGGGGCCGTCCTGCGTGAGCCGATCTAAATTCGTGCCATCGTACTGAAGCGGAGGCCAACTGCCATGCAGCCCATCCGAGATGGCAATGTACTCGCGCCCAAATGCTGTGATTGAGGAGCATTGGCTTCCCGGAGTCGCAGTAAAAAGCTGTGAATAAGTTCCAGGGGAATTCGACCAGTCCTCGACCCACAGGACGCCGTTAGAGTCGAAGAACAGGTTTTTAATGTCGCCAGACGAAGTGACGAGGGACTTTCCATAGACGACGGTGGGCCGGAGATTGTTCGGCCCACCCATCGAAAATGGGTTGCTGAAGACTTTCTGAAATCCCGAGCGCGAGTAGGCGCTGCCCGGAAGGTACATCATCTCCTTGTTGTCGGGAGAGCACCCTTCAGGCAAAGCGGTTGGGGAAATCTCGGTGACGAGTCCCCCCAACACGCCAAGCGGGATACTTTGCGCGCCTGAGATATTGAAGCCCACAGCACTCCTAGACCAACGTTGGAAATACGGCTTCAACGACCCAGACTGCGGCTGCTGCTGCCCCTGTGTAGGCCGAACCTCCGGTCAATTCCGTCCCCGCGTTGGCAAACGAAATCACGCCATTGTGGATGGTTGTTCCGGGGCAGAAGGTCGCAGTGCAGTTTCCCGGCGCTGTTCCTGCTGCGGGTTGCTGATAGACAAACACACGAATCGGCACAGACTGCGATTGAATCCCGTAAACTTTGCCGAAATCGATAGTGTCGCCATGGGTAGAAGCACCGCCATAATTGCCGCTGAGGGTGATGGGGAACCGCGCAATTTGCGTGGCTTGCGTGGTGTCGTTCTGGGCATATCCTGAAAGCTCTCCGGGTGCGATCATAATTTCTCCTTAGTTATAACCTTGGTTCTGGCCTGCAAATCCTTGTCCGCCGCGCGAATGACCGTAAGCCCTGCGCTGTACAGGACGGCGCTGTTTGAGTTTCACGTCGGAATTGTTCATTAGCAGTTTAGCGTCCTTCTCGGCAGCAGAGAGAAATGTGGGCGCGTCCATGTCATCCCTGCCTGAAGCGCACTCAGCAGCGATGTAGTTCGCTAAAGTCGATTCTGACCGCATAATCGGTACCGGCATGTTCGATGGAACGATAGTCGAGCCATTGCCTAAGATATTGTTCGTGGTCAAAAAATCAGGGGCATAAGCCGCATACTCGATTTTTAAGTCCATCGAAAGCAATGAGCCCGGAAACACAAGCCGGTCATCCTCCCAATTAAAGGACCCGTTCCAAGGCCGCTTCATGCCTTCAGGAAGACCGTCCGGCATCAGCAACATGGGAGAAAATCGCAGGTTCTGCGTCGTCGCTGCATACGGAACGGCCCCATTGTTCTGCCGTTCCATCACCCGCAGCGGAGCAATGAAGTCCTGCGGCAAAAGATCAATCCCAGTCGAATAGTATCCAACCCCGTCAAAGAATTGCGTCCACGACAGGAAGTTCATCACAGATGGATCGAGCGCAGCAGTTTTGGGGTACGCTAGGCCCGTGAACCACTTCTTGTACCGCGAGTACCCTAAGTTGCAAAGGAAGGCTTGCAAGGCACGCCAGCCCGCGTTGACCATGGTTCCCGTAAACGGCTGTACGTCCGTTAAAATGTCCCCGCCCAAAGTAGCGATTGCGTCGTTCAACCGCGTCCGGGCGAGGTTCAGGATCGTCTCCAGCATTGGGTATGGCGAAGTCACTGGGGGCGGGGGAGTAGGCATCAGTTCACCTTATTGGGTGGACGACCAGGGCCACGTTTCTCTGGCGACGCCCCAAGCCGTTCGCGCCGCTCCTTAATGCGCAGGAACGCCTCTTCATTCACCACGTCTCCGCAGTTAAAACAACTCGGGGCCTGCGGGTTGACCGAAGTCAGGCAGTTCGGGCACTGAATCTCTCCCGAAGGCTGGCCTTGAGCGAGCCATGCCTTGTCTTTGCCCGTCAAACCAAGGACACGGGCGCAGGCCCCAAAGGTCTCTGGCCGGAACATCTCATAAGCCAACTTGCGGTCACGGTCCCACAGTTGGTCCATGATGCCGATCTGCTGTGCTGCGTATTTCTTGAGTTCTCGGTTTGCCTCTTCCAGTTCGGCAGTCGTTGGAACGTCCCCATCGGCGATAAATACGCCTGTGCGGCGCTTCGACTGGCGCTTGTCCTGATTGCGCCCTTCGCCCAAAATATCTACAGCAATCCGCCGGCCCTCATCCTGAAGACGCTTCATTGGCTCACGCTTGTCGCGGGCCGGGTAAAACTCCTCCTCTAACTCATGGAGTTCGGTCAAAGATTCGATATAAGGCTGGTCGGGCGGGCAGGCCCGGATGTAGAAAATCCCCGGCGATCCAAGGGGGACGGGATAGGCAAATGGGCCAACGTTGAAGATGCGCACGCGCGCGACTTTGAATTGCTTGTTGATCCCTAATTCCGGCGGGATGTTCAGTTTGTTCGCATTTCCCTTGCGGCGGGCGTCGATGTAGCCCTTGGTTTGAAAGGCCGCATCGGTATTGGGTGCGTGCCCGGAGGCGTTCAATGCATCGGCGGGAATCATCGACGCTACTTTATCGGCGGTCATGGTGGGGTCAAATACTGGCATTGAGAGTCGGTCCTTTCAGGGACATCACAGAACCGCGCTTGGTGGGCAGGCCTGTTTTGTCGGCTGTGATTGGGTTGCGAAGCGACTTTAGATTTCCTTTCCGTGGGCCGCCGGGCATAGAGGCCGGGCGGATTCCGAAACAGGATTCCGTCTCGCGCACACGGAGGAACCTTTCGTCCGCTGCGCGTTTTTCTTCCTTTTCGTCAAGCTCTTTATTGGCGGCCTTGATCTCGGCATAGGAACGGCCCGCGCCCTTGTTGATGAGGCCGATGATCTTGTCGATTGCGCCCTCTATCCCTCCTTGTAAAGTGTCCAAATCGAACGTCCAGCAATGGTCGTATATTCCTAGCGAAGGATAAGGCCCTTCGATCATCATCCCCGACTGCGGATCGCGCGGCCCGTATGTTTCATACTCGGCAGCGGTCATTTTGGTGGCCTGCTGGGCAGTCAGCCATTTCTCCAGAATCCAAACATCCCCCAAGTGTCGGTAGGCAGGTCTTACATGAGCCCCCGTCTCACCCTTGCTGTCCGTCCCGAAAATCATCTTTTTTACGCTTGGCGCATAGACCATGCGAAAGAGATTTTGCCCAAAAGGGTTCGTCCCGAACCGGCCCATGATGACTGGATAGTGGGTCGGTTCGGGGACGCGAGACGAATTGGAGATGACCAGGTCCATTAGAAGTTGGTCGGCAGACCGTTAGGAGCGGTGATGCCCGAAAGGAAAGCACCCTCGCGGGACTGGACAATAGCCATCTGACCTTGCCAAATCATGTAAAACACCAACGAGGCCGCGATGCCGCCCGACTGCCCGTACAGCGGAAAGAGGGTCTGGCCAGCAACGTCGTAGAAGTCCGTAGGGACGGTTTCGATGCGGAACATGTTCTTCTGCACCAGAATGTCGAGGTATCCCGGCAAAGCGCGGGGATTGACCAGCATCTCGCGGCCAGCGATGGTTGTCGCCGCCTTGCGCTTGAGCATGTCCTCCGAGGTATCGCCCTTGAGATTGGTGTAGTCGATGCGCTGGACAAGGAGAGCGTTCTGTTCCCAAGCGTCCCGCGCGTCAACGTTGCAATGCCCGAACATGCCTTCGCCGTCCGCAGCTTCCTCGCCCTTTGAAAGCTCAATCAAGGAAAAGATGGCGCGCACGATCTGAGGAGTGAGCGCCCCATTGACCGGAATGGTCGGGACGAGATACTTGCCGGGATAGGCCGACCGCTGAATGCCGAGCCAGTTGCCGGTGTTGGTCCCTACTTGGTAGTAGCGCAGTCCGAAGACGCCGGTGTTTGCCGCACCTGGAGAACCAGATACGAGCAGCAAATACCCTGCGGTAATGCCTGAGCTGGTGGGGATGGGGTTGGCGAGCCAGATAGTGTTGTTGAGGATGTCCGACGATTCGATGGTGACTGAAGCTGTCGCGCCACCTACGGCCCCGAGGGCCGACCACACATCAATGTCCTCGTCGTCAAGGAAGAAGTTGGCGTTGTTGACCACGAACCCAACGATGTTCGCGCCGGAGGTCACGGTCGAAACGATGGTGTCCAGCGTGTTCGAACCGTTACCTTGAATCACGGTGTCCATGAAATCGGCAAAGGCCTTGGGCGCGATGGATTTGGTGAGCGTGGCGAAGTCTTCAATCGCCTTCTCGTCTGAATCGGTCGCGTACTCAGCTTCGCGGGTATACGACCATGCCATCACAAGAGTTGTGGTGGTCACCTGCCCCGGAATGGTGATCGGGCCGGAGCCGAGACCAAGATCGCCGCCGTCCAGATTGCCGACGCGGGGCTTGCCGCCACGAGTAGGCATTGTCGGGATGCGGGCGAGACGATTGGAAACTGATTTGCTTTGGGTGGACTTGAACTTTTTCCAGAGAATTGAGGATTCAAGCGACAGGTCTTCCAGCTCTGGCCGGACGTACTCCTGTTGCAACGCTAGTGTTTGATCGACGGACGCAACGCCCATGACGAAATCTCCTGATGGAAATTACGCTCGGAGCGCGTCCTTGTAAGCGGACTAGCTTTGTCTTGGCGACCTAGCGGCACTACATTCGGCGCGGAGAGTTTCCGTTTTCGGTCGGTGCCGTGATCTCTCCAATCGCTTTGATACGAATACTATCACGCCATCATTGCCGTCTTGACCTTCCATTTATGGACTGCCTTCTGGCCGATGATATAAGCCTCGCCTCGCGCCATCATTCCGGGCCGTTGGCGGTTGTGGTCAACCTGAAGCCCAATGGTCTTTGGAGGCCCGGCAATCCACTGCACGAGGTTCCCATTTCCGTCCTTCACTGGAGCGGCCTGTGCTGTAGTTTTCGCTGCGCCATTCGTCGCGGCCCTTGCTTGCGTGCGCTTGTCGATGACAGCATTGGTATGCCGGGCAACAATGGAAGGCAGCAGTTTTGCCCCCTCTGAGGCTGCGCGCTTCTCATACTCTCGTTTATTTCCAGATGCTATGAACCGCTGCATCTCCTGCCCGTAACGGGGATTGGCTGCGAGCCGCGTCTCGAACTCCTCACGCACGGCAGACTTGATGTCCGTCTTCTCCTGCTCGGTCAACGTAATCTTGCGCGCGCCTGCCGTGCGGGTCATTTCCGTGTCGCGAAGAGTGATATTTGGCTTTGCGGCAGTCTGGTTCCATTCGGTACGGGTAATGTTCTGCTCGCGCTGGGTCAAATCGCCTGTTTTGTCGGCTGTTTCTGTCCCATTTGCCGCTGCTGGCTTCGCGGTTGTCGGAAGTTGCTTTGCCGCGAGCGTTTCGAGTGAACTGAACGCCTTGTAGACCTTCTGGATCGCCTGCACAACGCGGTTCTTGCCCGGAAAATCAGGCAGCGAAGGTAGAAATTCGTCTAGCACTGCAAATTCCACCGGCAAACCCTGCTGATTCATGTATGCGACGGCAGAGCGAGCGATGTAATTGGAAAACCGCTCGTTGTCTACTTCCGAGAGCTTGTCCATGGCCTGCAAAGATAGGTTTTTGGCGGATTCGATGTGGTCAGAGAATAATTCATCCACCAACTTAGGCGCGCCGGACTGAATATCGGCCAAAATTCCCGCCAACTGGTCGCGGTCTGCCCTCACGGTCTGGATAAGGTCTTCTGGAGTGAACGACTCCTCTCCTTCGCGTGCGAGCTGCGCATAGGCTTCGCGCTCGGCGGTGAATTTATTGAGGTCGCCACCAGTGGCTTCATCCGCTTTGGCCGCAATATGGATGGCGTTGCGGAGGGACCGTTGTTCCGCAGCAGAAAGGCCTGATGCTTTTAGCTTGTCCTTAACCGCGCGGTAGAGCTCTGCTCCCCGCAAATGCCCAGTTTCTCCAGAAGCGGGAGAATCGCTGGAATCAATAGTGTCCGTGTTTCCAGTATCACCTGTAGATGTATCGATTGAGGTGTCTGTGTCGATTGCGCCAGTTTCTACGGGAGCATCAATAACTGCTGCTTCGTCTGCCATATTCTCTCCTTAAACTGTTGCAACGCCAGCGGCGCCGGGAGGTTGGGCTGCTGGTGCTTGGGCTTTGTTTCCACCCTTACCGGGTGTCGGTTGCGGCGGTTGGGCCGCTTGTGGTGCGAAGGGTTGTGGCATCTGGCCCATCAGTGCATGTATTTGGGCGTGAAGGCGGACATTCTGGACTCCCTCTGGGTTGCCTTTTCCGTCGCCGCCGCCGGAGATAATCTCTCGGTAGCAATCCTCAGAAGAAAGGTATTCCTGGCACCGTTTATACTCCCACTGATGGTAGTCCTCTTGTTCGGGCATGATCGAGGGACGTTGCGGTGGCGGCGGCTGAAACGGGGGGACTGGAAGACCCTGTGCCTGCGCCTGAATCGCCATCGTCGCATGCTGGACGCTGTATTGCTGTACCGCCGCCGAATTGTCTTCAGGCGCTTCCTTTAGCAGCAGGTCGATTTCGCGCGTCTGCTTGCGGTAGGCAATGGCAGGTACGAGTGTGAAATCGTTCATACCCTTTACCCGCAAAATCTCTTCCCAGTTGTCGGGCGAACTCAATAACTCCATCCCAATTGGTGTAGGCATGATGAGCGGCAAGGTCGCATCCAAATTCGCGCGCTGCGCTCCGGTGGAATCAGGGAATGTCGAGTCTCTGTCAGGTGTGCATTGAAAGTTCCCTCGAGTCAGCTTTTCCAGCCGAATGGTGATGGTCTGCTTGTCCCCAGTCGCTACGGTGATTTCCGCTTCGTGGTCTGGGTTTTTGGCTGCCAGCAATGCGGCCTTCTTCGCCATCCCTGCAAAGACTCTCTGCACTGCCGACCACGTAGGGCCGAGAATGCCGATGGATTGGGTCTTGTCCATCGCCCGTTGCGAAGCCGTCTCATCATGCGGACCCGCAACGCCTTCCAACGCAGGAGACGCTCCGGTAATGTCCTGCGACAGCGGCCCACGATATTCTTCCATGCACTCCTGAAAGGACTCAGGTACAGCCATATCGGGTTCGCGGTAGAAAGAGTTAGCCAGCGTTACTTCCGGCCCCCCGATGGGATTTTTGATGAGATTGAACTGTGCTGGCCGAGATTGCTGGTCTACGATGGCGTCGTAGTCCTGCTGATCGCCCCGGAAGTGGGTCATTGGCCAGCCTTTTTCGTAATACTCGCGTTCGGCGTTTTTGAAGTCGTTAAATCCGTCCTGCACGATCTTCATCGGCTCCATCAACGCCCCGCCAGTAAGTGAGTCCCGCTTCTCACTCATCACGATGTCAACGCAGTCGTCCATCGACTCAGGCGTGGCCTCGGAGAGAGACTTGCCGAGATATTTGATGTGGACGCCTTCGGGGAACATCGTTAGAAGGAAATCGCGGATGGTCTGCGGCTGGCCTTCTTCGTCCAGCGCAGGCTCCATGATGGGCTGCTGCTCTGCCTCGTCCCACCCTGAAGGGCCGGTGTAGACAGGATCGCAGCGGTCGCACTCAAACGCATCGGGACGCAGGAAGCAATGCTGTTCGGTGATGAGGTGGCCAATGGTCGTATTGAGGACAGCCGCTCCCTTACGCGCCTGCCTGACCCCAAGACGGGCGTAACGCTTCCACTCCGACTCTCCGGGGCCACCTTCGCCGCCGGAAATCTTCCACGCCCCCGTTTCGTCTTTGAGCCATGGGTTTTCGCGCTTTGCCCGGCTAATGTGCGGGTCGCGATAAACGATGCAGTAGATTGCGTCCTCTTGACGACGGCAAAGGATCGGTGTGGTCGATTCAAGGGTGCCGAATATCTCTGCCGTCTCGAATGTGCGAGGCTCGCCTTTGTCGTTCAAGCCCCATTTCTGCCTGTCCTGCTTTTGGAAAGTCCATACGACAACACGTCCGGAAAGCTCGAAGAACCGCGTTACTGATTGCTGGAGGTCGGGAATGTCGTTCTTTTGCTTGAAAAGTTCCCAATAGCCTTCGGCGGTTTCGGACGCTTCCTGGTCTGCGGCGCGGTTAGGTTTGTCGGCCTGGAAGTCGATGCCGGGAGGGTTTTGAGTGAGAACGGAATCGATGGTGCGACGACGAGCCCGGAAAATATTGTATGCACCGAGATATTCACTGCATTCCTGGCTTCCGTTGCCGATATTGACGGACCCGCCAGCTTCACCAATCTGGTACACACCCGTAGCATAGTTCGGATAGAAATGCTGTACTCCGTCGTCATAGAATCGCAGAGCACGGTCGGTGAGGTCTTCGATGCGCCGGTCGTATAGCTCTTCATTTTGGAATTCCTTCACGATGGCGGTGAGGATGTCCTTCAGTTGATCAGGCAGATGACGGTTCTTTTCGCCAAACGAAGGCGGTTCTGGATCGGCCAACTCAGGCGCGACGGGCGCGCCGCCGGTGATCTGCTCCAATAGTTCTTGCGCGGGATCGGCGATTGGCGGAGCCGTGGCCATCAATGCACCAGCCCTACATGATGCAGGTTCTTCACGTGGCTCGCCGCGATATCGACTTGGTTCTGCCGGTCGAGAATTGCCCCGAAGGCCTTCGTAAACAATACGCAGCAGAATGATTGATCCACAAAGTTCCGCCTGCGCCCGTGCCGGCCCGTGGCGCAGTAGGGGCAGCGCATATAGTTCTGCCGCCCATTCCGCAGACGCCAGTATTCGACTTCCATAAACTGCATCTTGCGCTGCGATGCGGCCCGCAGAGATTCTTTGCGCTTCTCTGAAATTGGGGCGAGACGACGAGGTGCCTTCTGCATCTCTTGAGAGAGCTTAGGAACTACGGAGTCCGCATCGTGCATGGTTTCACGAGTCTGCCCACTATCGCCGTCGCGGGTCGTTCCCTGGTCGCCTTTATCCATGATGCATTGCCCGAAAGCCGAGCGCAGACTTCGCGCGTCTTGCCAACAGGCCACCTTTCTTTGCATCTGCCTCTTCTACCGATTTTGGTATCTTCTCGCCCTCGGGGATGCCCTTCATGGCATGGTAGGCCCCTTTCTTCACGGTGAACGAGCCCTTTTTGCCTAAATCGACATTTTGCTTGCTATAGAGCTTCGCCATCGCATCCTACTCTCTATGACTATTCAAATCGTGTTCCTCGTAATCGCCCTCGTCTGCTTCCTAGCTGGTGCAGCCAATGCGCCAGTACCCAGAGTTAATCTCGTTTCACTTGGCTTGGCCTTCTGGGTACTGACGCTGCTGGTCCATTAGGTCGTCTGCACAAAACTGATGCTGGTGGCCAAAACGACTTCCACTCCGGGCGTGATAGTGGACGAGAGAGTCTGGCCCGTGCTGGAGCTGGTTGTTGAGTAGGCAATCTCCAGCGGGGTCGTCGCGTTCTCAACCCATCCGGTAGGCAGCGGTACAGTCACAATCAGGCCAGTCGAATCGACGGTTGGCGAGACGGCTGGATCGTTCGAGGTCACCGTTACGACGGCATCCGGCGCGAGGATCGAACCTGTGGGGGAGGGCGTTCCGGTGTAGATGAGGGTATTGCCTGCTTCGACGGGTAGCATGGTGATCTCCTTGAAATTAATGCTGGTTGAAAGTTGGCGAGCAGATACTTCACGGCGAATTGCCCTGAGTTCGTGAAGTATCTGCTCTAGAATGTGACGCTCCCCGTCCACCTACTGCAAGACCTCCACAGTCAAAATGCGGTTCTGGCTGGCCGAAGTCCCCAGCGTTGTGTTCAGGTGCGCGATGGAGAGCGTGTTCTGCTTGGTCAGGTCGAGGGCCGATGAGACTGCCTGGATCGAGTCCATTGCAATCGACCCCACAGCAGAAGTTCCGCCCGCAATGTTATAAGCCACTGTTCCATGGCATTCCAGCGTTCCTGAAGCGCCCGTAGCCTGCGTAACCATCGTGATGTCGTACTCGAAGTTGATGGTCAGCGCCGAAGCCGCGATAGACGCCGAGGCCGCAGTGAATGGAATGATCGAAGTGACCCCAAACACCGAAGAAAGAATTGCCTCGGTGGTGATCGTCCCAGCTACTCCGTTGGTGGTTGCGAAGTAAGTCCCGGTAAGGCGGACCGTCCGTCCCAGCGTGTTGAAGAAGCCAGCCGGGAAGTTCACCTGCGCTACCGTGCCAGTCGCAGCCGCCGCCACGGTACCCAGCGCCGTAAAGGGAAGGTAAGAAGCATATGGCGGGTTCGATACGTCTACTGCGCCGACTACCTGTGCGGTGGGCTGGGCAGGGACCTTGGCCGTGCCAGTAATGATGGCATTGATCGTGACCGGAGTTCCAATGGCGAATGCCGGAAGCGAAGTGGTGGACGAAGTTGCTGTCCCGGTGATGGCCGCGTTTCCGACCGGATAGAGGATTTCCGAAAGAGACGCACCTGAAGCCGCGGTCATGTAGACGCGATACCCCACCGCGCCCGCAAGGGCAGCCGGACTGGAAACCGTGATCGAGTTGGTGGTGCCGCTCGACACCGTGACCACCGAGGTAGACGCTGTGTCGGTCGAGAGCGCCGTCTCCCCACCATAAGCATCCACATAAGTCACGCCGAGGCGGTAGGCCCCAGACGCTCCAATCGTCCCTCCAGTGGTGTTGCCCGTGATCTGGCCGAAGGTTGAGGTTGCGGTGGTGAGCGCCGAGGGTGCAGCCAAAGGCGTAGTCGAAGTCGGGACGAGGGCAGCACCGACAAACGGGCCCCCTGTTGAGGTGTCCCAGATGCCTACGTTCTCTGCAACCGTGGCGGCGTCAAGAATTGCGGCAGAACCGCCCATCTTGTACCACCCGGCATCCACAATCACGATGCCGCCGCCCGCTGCCGAGGCTGCGTTGAGGGCTTCCTGTAGGCCGACCGTGCCTGAGCGAATCTGGTCTCCGTTGCCATGAAGGAAGGTGAAGCTTGCCGTGACCGCCGTGCTTCCGTAAACCAGCGGGGTCGAATTCGAGATGGAGGTCGGGGTCACCAACTCCATGTTCGAATCGCCGCCAATCCAGATTGGAGCGTCTGTATTCAGCGGATTGATGACCGTGCCATCGGTCAGTGCGAGCGAACCGAAGACGAGGTTGACCGTGCCTACACCAGTGACGTTCGGTCCGCTCACAACGACAAGCGAAGGTAGGTTACGGTTGATGCCGTAGGCATACGCGGTTGCAAAATAGATTCCAGAGATGTGCGAAGCTGCCATGATGTTGCTCCTTTACAAATGAATCTGAATGGTTGAGCGGTTACATCCCGCCGTAGGTTGGTGCCATCTCGTGTTCTTCCATCGGAGCTTCGTGCTGTGCTTCTTCGCCGTCTCCATGGAGTTCTCCATCGTGGTGTTCGCCGGACTCCTCGACCGAATGATGATGCTCTTCCATGCCATCATGGTGCATGACGTGATGTGCGTCGCCGCCGGTAAGGTGGTGTCCGACGTGAGCCATCAGATGAAGGTGGTCAGGATGCTCCATTGGCTCTGCGCCATGCATCTGGGAGGCATGCGTTCCATCAGCGTGGTGCGTGATGGTTGAGGTTTTCTCTTCGCCAGCAGGGTCTTCCATGTGTTCGGCAGGCTTCTTCGCTTCCGGCGTGCCTTTGATCTCGCCTTTGGGAAACTCGCTTCCCATCTTTCCCATGCCACCCAACCCCTTGCGCATCTCAGCCATTGGCTTGCTCCTGTAGAATCTCGCTGTTCGTTAGCTCCGGCGCGGTGATGTTTACCTGGTCAGCCATGCGCCGCAACTGCGCCCCAGAATATCGCTTAGGTGCATCTTGCGCTCTAGGGGCGGGTGGCGTCAAGCGGGAATTGAGAACAAGAATCTCAGAATTGGCTTTGTCGAGATCGCGCTGTGCATTCAAAAACTTCCGCGTGGCTATCGCGAGGCCAGCGGCAAAACGCTCACGCGAGCGATGAATTAGGTACACCGCTGCCACCCACGAAATAACGGTGATTATCGCCAGAATCCAGATCATTTGCAGCAACCTCCCGCACACCGCGTAACGGCCTTGACTGCATCCATAATCCTCTGCGATTGGTCTTTGGATAATTCAAGGCCCCGCAAACCTTCGATGATGCGGTGAATTGTGTTCTCACTCGGATGCTTCATCGAAAACTCCCTTTCCGCGAATGCCGCTTATTCCGCCCTGCGTCAAGTTTCTTCAACTGTATCGCAATCTCCGTCATTGACAAGCCCGATCTCTCCATCTCCTGCCTCTTTTCAGCAGCCTCCACCGGAAAAGGCGTGACCTTGGCCCGAAGAGCCGATTTCACTCCATAGCGAATCATGTCCAGCACGTCGTCCGATTTCGTGCCCTTCTTGATTACGTCCTCATGCTTGCCAGCATGAACATCATCTCGGATCGCCATGGGGATTGCTTCGATCACGTCCGTGCAGTCGCCTGAGATAAACAGCAGCGCGGTATCTTTCGAGTAACCCCCCGAACCATCCGCCTCATAGTCGTCGTTGTCGCGCGTCGGATTCATCTTGCCATCCATAACGTCTGCCGTCTTCTTCATCATGGCGTACATATACCGCCAACCGCCGACACGCGCATTGTCCGCCTGCTCTGGCTGTGGGAAGGTCACGACCAATTCTTTGCCCCCGTGCTGAATCATCTTCGGCAGTGCAAGTTCTTTGCCGATCTCTTCCGCTACGGAATGGCCTTTGCTATCCTTCTCCCATGCGTCCACGGACAGAAAGTATCGATTTAGCGTGCGAGCTTCTTCAACAGTCGTCATCGCTCTTGCAATACGTACAAGCTCTCCAGGCTCTGTCTCGGCCTCCACTAAACAGCGATATATCACGACCACTGTCACCGCTTCCGGTATATCCAGGCCGAATACCTCACAGAACAGTTTGGGTGATACCTTCCCCGAAGTGAACCACCCCAGCGCAGCATGATGTACGAAGCCGTCATCGTGCGCCATCCATCGCGCCCACCACGGCTGTATGAGGTTCGCTTGCTGCTGGGCAGTCAGGATGAGCTTGGATTCGTCCCAGACACCGGCGAAATACTGACCTGCGAAACTGTCAAAGGAACCAAGAAGATGGCCGGCTCTAAGACTTGGAGGCAGAGCATTAAGCTTTTGGCCTTCTGCAGTTCGGTGGATGAAAAGGTGGAATCGGCAACAATGATATCCGCCATCGATATCACCTCCATCTCCAGCGGGGCACTCGTCCCCCGATCTGACTCCATCCGGTAGCGCATAGAACTCCTTCGGGCTAAGCCCTAAACTCTCAAACCACACATAATTGTCCCAGCCGAACATGTGCGTAAAACTGTAGTTCGCCGGGTTTTCGTTGCCATTGAAACGTCTTTGATGAAAGATGCGCCGTAGGAACTCAGTCCCAATTCCACCCGGGTTGAAGAACAGCGCTAGCTTGCAATCGTTCATTGGCGCACCCGGCCACCTACAGGCAGAGCGCGCAATCGTCATCTCATATTCGGTGAACTGCTCGGCCTGGTCAATGAATACGTCATACCACTCTGGCCCCCAGAAACCCTGATCGATGGCCTGCTTGTTCTCGTAATACCGGAAGCAGAGTCTTGACTTGTTGGGGAGTCGAAACTCATTGTCCGTGGCTCGCCAATACGGAATGAGCTCGGGAAACTCAGAGAAATACTTCTGGATGTGGTTCTCGTTGACATCCTTGTATGTCCTTCGGACGATCACCCCAGCTGTTCCCGGTCGCTGCATTCTTCGGTCGAGCATGATACGCCTCAGGCCACCTGACTTACCGCCGGCTCTCGCACCACCGCCGCCGATCCATGTTGCCACTTCGGGGCCGGTCTTGTAGATCAGTTTGCCGAGTGAGAGTTGCTTGGGCTGTAGGACGAGGGGGATTTGCTTCATGCCGCACACAGAGAACATTTGCAGCGAGGGTGATGCCCAATTGTCTTGGGCTTAGGACTAAAAAACGCTTCCTGTCTTTCGACCGCCGCCAGAACTTCCTCCGCCTCTGGGGGATTTTCGCGACTCACATAAACCGTTTTGCGGCCCAACTGCTCAAGCACCCACTCTCGCAGAGTCTTCCCTTCGGCAGCCGCCGCTGTCTTCCATGAGGCCATCTGTTCGAGTGTTACATTACGCACGTTGAGAGCTGCCATAATGTAACAAGTGTAACATCACCGACTCAGCACAAGACTACCGCTTGTCGGCGCGCTCGCGAAGGTGCAGTTGAACCACGGCCCAAAGCAGTTGAAGCTCACCGATTTGCCGGCAGCCACCGTAATGGCCTGCGCTTCATCGCTGTAAGGCTCGTAACTTGAGGATGCAGGCGTAGAAAGCACTGGATCGTTCGGCGCAACCTGGGCCGTCGCCGTTTGGTTTGTGGAGTTTGTGAGCGTGAGGCGATAGTTCCCCATCGGATCAGGCCCAATCGCAACCTGAAGCGTGCTTGTAATGCTGGAGTCCACCGCTGCGTTATTGATAAGCGCAATGGAACCTCCGGGATAGATAGCGACAGGACGCGAAGTTGCAGGCAAAAATGCGGGCATTATGTCTCCTCCAGTATCGACTTCACCATGAATTCTACAGGGCCACCGTCTTTGCCGGTCACTTCAGTTTGCGTGCGCTCACCATACTTCTTAGGGTTCCACTTCGCCAGTAGCTTCAGCCGCGTATCTACCCTAAGCCGTGAGCGCTGCACCACTTCAGGATTGATCGCCTCATACCCGGAACCATCTTTGTTTGTGCGAGTTTCCCAGTCATTGCGCCCATCGTCCGCGATCTCAAGGCACTCCTGCGCAATGATGTCTTCACCGCTCTCGCGCGCGCACGCGATGCGTTCTGCAAATTCGGCGTCTTTCTTCTGCCATGCATAAACCGTAACGAATGAAGGTTTTCCGGGTTGTCTGCAAAACTCGCGAAGAGTCTTACCTTCGCCAATCCACTCCACAATCTCATCCGCGATGTCTGGGGGGACGGGTTCGGTTGGTCTACCTGCTGGCATAATTCAGGATTCTACCTCCTTGCGGCTCAGAGTGGGGGAGAAAAAGTCAAACGTTCTGCGTATTCTGCTACACAGTGAGCGAGTTCAGGAGGGATTGTTGCAACGTCGGCGGTCAACAGTTTGCGCGCTTTGCTTCCGCTCGACGTAGAACACATTGGAACAAGTTTGCGCATAAGTCGTTTCTCTTCAGCGGTCATGGACTTCTTTACCGTATTCGATCCGAGATTCATGCCCTTTGTGATTCCCTGCATTGCCAGAATTGGTACGCCTGGTCCCCACAGATAGAACGGCCCCCAATGGTGCGTAGCGTTGCCGACAAACGCCTGAGCTGCGCGCACGTTCTCCATGATGTAGGGTTTCCCACTTGCTTCGCAGAGCATCCGAGTGTGGTTGAACAGTTCGATTCCGAGTGTTGGATATGGCGGATTTGGGTGGAAGTGTTTCATTCCATGCACGCTGAATTTCTCGCATGGCGAGCTGGCGCAAACGAAGTCGAAACCCTGCACGTCTGCTGGAGTAAGGGTCAGAATGTCCGCGATCCGGTAGTCCACGCCGGCGGGAATCTCCATATCGGGCAGCACGAGATCGTAAGCCACCACTTCCCACCCACGCTCCAGGAATGCCTTCGACCACCCGAGACGGCCGGCGAATAAGTCGAGCATCCTCATATTTGCGTCATCCTTGCTCAGTTAGAGCCGTGCTTATCTTCGAGATGCAATTTGAATGCTGCGTAGTTCTGCAAGTCATTGCGATCAGGACAGAACGGGCAAATGAACTGGACGGGCGGCTTCACGCATTCGGCGCGGTAGAGATCAAGCAGGGCGTCGTAATCCTCGCGCGACACCGCTCTGAAGGTTTGGTTGCGCTCGTTCAGCATATACGGCGGAATATCGTGAACTTTCTCAGGCTCGAATGCCATATTTCGTCTCCACTCTCCGCAGATGGGCTAACGTAAGTCTTTGAGTAGCTTGCGGATAGCCAGACGCACCACCGCAGTCAGAGTGAGCGGCCCTTGGGTTGGGTGCAGCTTATCCTTGAGCTTGTCGATCACCTGTTCGTCGTCGTCAGTGAATAGAATCCCGCGTCTCACCATACGCATATACTACGCACATAAAATATATTGTCAAGAGGCTTGACAACGCATACGACGTATGTAATTATCTGTTCATCGCCAGCCTAGCCTGTCGAGAGAAAGAAGAGGAGAGAGAGATGCCGCGAGTTACAGAGCATGTGAGCCAAGGTAGAGCGCAGGGTAAGGTCAGGTGCTGCCGTTGCCCCGAGCCTATCGTCAAGGGCGAGAAGTATTACAAGTGGGCCATCAAGTCTCAGCGCGGCGGTACGGTTTACCAGCAACACACCAGCCACGGCCATGTGAAGCAGTCGCAATTGACTCACTCGAAGATGAGTGGAGCTTACGCGGCCATCGAAGGCGCGGAGGAATCGTTGGCTAGTGCCAGTGACCCCGAAGAGGTGCGCGAGGCCCTGTCGTGCGCCAAGGATGAGATCGAGGCCGTTCGAGACGAGTATCAGGAGTCGCTCGACAACATGCCTGAGAATTTGCAGCAGGGCGACACCGGCCAGCAGATTCAGGAGCGCATCGACGAGCTTGAATCGTTCGCGGATGTGCTGGACTCGGCACATAGCGAGATCGAGGACTTCGACGATGAGCCGGTTGATGGCGAGGACGACGAGAAGTTTCAGGAGCGTCAAGCTGACCACTTGCAGGAGCAGATCGACAAGGCTGAATCGGCTCTGGGCGAAGCATCGTTCTAGCAGTTCTAACCGCCCGTACACGGGCAGGAAATCAACCGGCCACGGAGTTGTGGCGCAAGGAGCACGATATGGCAAAGTGCGTAGTTTGTACCGCAATCAATGCGAAGGCCGAGGCCGAGCGTCATCCCAACCCGTCCACCCTTATGGTGGCATCCTTGCTGGAGAAGCGCAGGCAGGCGACCGGGAAGATTCCCCACAAGTTCTGCCGCGCTCATCGTCCTTTCGGGACTGGGCGTTCGACGATTCCCGAGACTGTTGCGGAGTGCAAGAAGTTGTTGGAGCAGGACAAGGCAGAAGCGGACGCAATGCGCGAGTCAGCCGCACTAGCCTAACCATCATCGCGGACTCAGGCTGCAACTTCGGCTTATCTCCGCATCACCGTAGGGTAGGAAATGAGGGAGAAGATGGAGCAAGTCACAGCATGGGCTAAGCAGATCGCCTCGCTCGACTGTCTTATTAACGAGGCGTTGGTCAACAAGAGTGCCCGCGTAATCAGCAACTATAACGGTCAGCAGTATGGGCGCAGCGCAGCTTCATGGAAGGGGCGTACTGTGCAAATCGACCGCGCATTCTATTCGGGGCATGGGAGCAAGCCGAGCATCACAGTTTGGCTGAAGGAAGAAAGAGTAGGCGGAGGTTCTGCCGCGCTTGGACTTGATGAGCTTGAGCTAATCAACCAGTAGCACCCGCCCCAGGGCGGAGGAGGAAAGAGATGGAACGATCAGAATTTATTCAGGGATTGCGCGACGTAGCCGACCTTTACGAGCAGCAGGAAGGTTTGCCACTACCGAGTTATGAGTACAACCACACGTCCTACAATTGTTCGCTGGATACGATGGTCGCGGTTGCGAAGACCCCCGGCGGTTGGGAGCGTAAGGCCGCTGGTGGGATGGTATTGCTCATGCGTAAAGTAGGCCCGCTGACTGTCAAATACTATGCCGCGCGTGAACTGGTCTGCGAGAAGGTTGTGGTGGGCAAGAAGTTTGTGCCTGAGCAGACCATAGAAGGGACGCCCACCCGGATCGTCTCGGCTCACGTAGAAGATGAGATCGAGTGGAAGTGTGGGTCGATTCTGGGGGCTGCAATCGCCGCACCTGAAGCGGACGCACCGGCTGTAGCGGAAGGGGAGAAGTGATGACGAGACAGGAATTTCGTTTCGATGATGAGCAGTGGGCATATATGACTGAGCAGATGAAGCGTGCGCGAAGTCAGCCCGTCATGTTCCTTAGCGGAGGCGTTCCGATGGGCCGTGACCCGCAGGAAATCGCTAACGATGCATGGAAAAAGATGGCCGACGAGATGGGTTTCATTTGGGACTCCGCGACCGCTGGCAAGGATGAGCGCAGTTTCATGGCTACCGCGTCCACATCGGGCGAGAAAGAAGGTGGGGAGTGAGTAATCGAGGATGGGCATGGGGTTATTGGGTGCTGCTGGTTGTGCTAGCAGCCGATTCTGTTTCAAACACTCTCGCGGGAAATCGGTGGATCGCCTTACTTCAGGCGTTCTTGAGCGGTGGAGCTGCAATGCGCCTCTTATGGAACAAGCCCATCTCTGAATGGAAGGCTAGGCCATGATGACCGAACCCAACATCAGCTCCCACACCACCCCCTACGGATCTAACCCAGAGGACGGAGTAGAGTTCAATGCGCCAGACCCAGAGTTGAGGCAGAAGCGGTGCGACACATTCGGCGTTCAATGCTTCCGTGACGCGCATCCCGAGAGTCAGAGCGGCCAGTGTGCGATTCACACGCTAATGGGCTGGGCCGCTGAGTTGAAGCGCAGCCCTTGGGATCAGGAGATTCAGGCAGAATTTGCGGCATGGACGGTTAGGGCTGCGAAGGAGATGGGATGAGCAAGAGTCCAGTGACAATTTTAGATTCATACGAGCCTGACTACGGAACCAAGTGCGAAGTTTGCGGCCAGACTCCATGCGTAACAGGCGTGAAGAATGGCAAGGTTCTCGTAGCGACGGGGATGTGTGGGCCATGCACGTGGGGAGAGTCCGCTTGTTTAGACCCAGCGGTATGGAACGATGTGGTCTGATTCCAGTTCCAAAGTTGTGGCAGAAGAGAGCGAGGGAAGTGATGACATTTGAAGAATTGATCGGACAGGAACTGCCATTCTTTGGCGTAGACAACCATGCTTTCAAGATCGGTGACTACGTTTTTGAGGCCATCGAAGATGAGAGCGACGGATACCGTTCCTACCTGAAGTCCGTCGAGGTTAAGGAGATCGGCGATCTGATTTTCTTCGTTACTCCTATCGCAACGGTAAAGATCACTGAAGAAACTGGGGCTTCGTGCGATCTTTACGTCTTTACGGATTCGGAGGGATACGTGTGGCTTACCTTCGGAACCAATAATACGGATGACTACTATCCCTACTTCACTTTCGAGTACAAGCCTCAATACCCGGCGGAGACTGTGGCCAAATGAACCGCATCCACCTCCCCACCCGCCGACACTTTAGGAATCCGTTCTGGGTGCTGGTCAGTTGGTTTATGAATTCAGTTTGCTGTCTGCACTACAGGAGGAAGCCGTGAGGCATTGGCTAATCAGGTTCGATGATGGACGGTCTGTAGCTGTGGCTGCTGAGGATGTGCAGGACGCGATCCGCGCTGGACATGAGGCTGGGGGAGCGAAGTACACCTACGGCAACATTATCGAGGTTCGACGGCAGGACGGATCACCCAAGAAGTGAACTCAATCGGAATGCTGCACTACAGGAGGAAGTGATGAGCCTGAATCAAGATGAAACGCGCGAATGGACAGTCCTTTTGCGGATCACAGAGCATCCGGGCCTAGGAGATCATCCTTGGTGGACGCCGGGGCAATTAGCTGATGTTATCCACGAGAAATTGACGGCGATTCGCGTCGATGAAGTTGTAGCGCGGAAAACATACTTAGATCAAGATTTGGACGATTTGCTCAACCAGTAGCACCCTCAAGGAGTACCAGCAATGGAGCAAGCACTCGCAATACGCCCGTCAGGAATGGATTTGCTGGCCGAGTTGTCCCGCAAGGTCAGCGACCCTCAGGCAGCCATTGAGTTGGCCAAGCAGATCGTCGAACTCGAAACCAAGCGCGAGGCGTTCTTGCAGGATCGTGAACGGTTTGAGTGGCAGAAGCTCGACCGGGAGGCGCGAGTCGCATTCGCCGCTTCGTTCCAGACGTTCAAGGAGAGCGCGCCCAAGATTCTAAAGACAAAGCACGTCCACTTTGAGAGCCGCGATGCGAGCAAGCCTGCTACGAGCTACTGGCATGTCGAGCTAGACAAGGCTTGCGATCTGCTGATTCCCGCACTGCTAAAGGTGGATATTACGCATCGCTGGAAGTCCACCGACCTGCCGGGTGGGATGACGCGCGTGACGTGCTTCCTGCGCCATCGGCTAGGGCATGAGGAGGAAGGCAGTTCGCTGGCGGGGCCTGCTGACCAGAGCGGGGGAAAGAACCCGATTCAGGGCGTCGGGTCGTCTACGTCCTATCTGGAGCGGTATACGTTCCTTGCGACGTGCGGCATCGTAGCGGCCGGCAAGGATGATGACGGAATGGGCGGCAATGGCATCACGCAAGACCAAGGCGGTGCGCTCGCCAAGTCCATCACCGAGGGCGAGTCCGCTGTCGATGTGATGACGGCATGGACGGCGGCAATCAACGAGGCCAAGAAGTTCACGCCTGTCGATTACAAGGCGATGACGCTGTTCACCGAGGCCAGGGACGAGAGACTGCGGTTTCTGAAGAGGGGCAAATGAATGATCTTATTATTGGCATGAAACGAGCTTTGGATGCCTGCGAGAACTGCGATGGAGATTTGGATTTTGCGATCTTCATAATCAAGAAGGACATTGCCAACTTAGAGGAAGATGCAAATAGAGAGGAGCGCGATTCCAAATGAGTCGAATCATACGATGCACCCAGGGCGACGATCTTTGGATTGCCGCCAGGATAGGCAGAATCACCGGATCAAATGTCGGCGCGCTGCTGGCCCCTGCTACGACCCGGCAATCCACCCGCAAGGGCATTATCTACCAAGCTGGTACCGAGGCCATAGAGAAGGCTGACTACCGCCAGAAACTAGTTGTCGAGCGCATCTACGGCAGGGCCGTGAACAACGTGACCACGCAGTATATGAAGGACGGCAGCGATCGGGAGCCGTACGCTCGGATGCTCTATGAGGCGGACACGCAAGAGGCCGTGGAACTTGTGGGCTTCGCGCTGCATCCTGAGTGGGACTGGTTTGGGGCGTCGGCAGATGGATTGGTCGCGGCGGATGGCGGGGTTGAGTTGAAATGCCCAAACGAGATGACCCACGACGGATACGCCGCGAATCGTGACCTGCTAGTGCAGGAGTACAAGGGCCAGGTGCTAGGCAATCTCATCTGCTTCCCTGAGCGCGAGTGGTGGGATTTGGTGAGCTTCCAACCATACGCCCCTGATGCCCTGAAACTGCTCAAGGCCCCGCGTTTCCACCGCTCAGACTGGGCGGACACCATCGCAGAGATCGAAGACAGGGCTCAGGAGTTGAACGCGCAAATTGAAGAAGAAATAGCCAAGCGCGGCCTTCCTGCTACCGAATGGGCAATCATGCCGAACTACGAGAAACCGTCCACGTTCAAGGAACAACTTCGCCAATCAGTCGCACAGGATGAAGCCCTGATTCTGGACGAGGACATTGCATGGATTCAGGCGAAGCACGCGCAGCACACACCGGACGCACAGGAGTAGCGCAAATGAAGATCAGCCAGAGGGAAGCGCACCGCCTACGCAGGCGCGTGATTGAACTTGAGGATATTATCCGCCGACAAAAGTTACGGTGGTCGCGTGATTTCGCCCCCGGCTGGGTAAACATTGAATCTCTCTCGGTGACGCCGGTGGAGTTCGGCAAAATCCACGTCGCCAGAACTTTAGGACATGCAGTCATCGCTATTCCCGACCGCGACAACAATGTGTTGCTCTACGCGGACAAGCTATGACCCTCCCTCACCCCAAACCCGGCAAACGTCACAAGCCCATCGCCCGCAAGGGAGGTCGCGAAATCGTCGGCAAAGCGGAGTACCAGCGCAGGCGCGAGCAGGCGTGGGATCGTGACCGAGGGATTTGCTGCTTATGTGGGCTGTTCGTGCCACTGGCTGAGGCGACGGCGGAGCATATCATCCCTCGGGGCATGGGAGGCGGCAAGCGGGATGACAGGCTATCGAATCTCGCTGTCTCGCACCTGATGGGCAACAATTCTCGGGGGTCGCGTTCGATGGAGGCTTACATGGCTTTATCGCAAGAGATTCGTGAGCGGAATTGCAGAGGAGGAATTTAGTGATTGCATACACAACAGCAGTGGTTATCGGCATCGGGATTGGGGTATTAATCGGCGCATTCGCGGGCTTTTGGATCGGCCAGCAAGGCGTCAAGGGCCGCATCTACCTGTTCCAGTCCGCAGTCAGCAAGCGCATCCGGCGCGAGGTTGAGAAGTCGAAGGATTGGTACGTTTCGCCAAACTCTGGGCGGTTCATGGGCGACGATCTCAATTCTCACGAGGTAGCTGCATACTGGCACGGAGCTTTGACCGCAGCCGAGATTGTGGAGGCACCCTTTGAAGGATTCTGAGTTGTCCCGCATGATGCGAAACGAGGAGAAGTAATGCGAACGGGAATATCAACCACGCCGAGGCGCAAACGTACAGTCGTGCCGAAGAAGTTGAGCGAGGGGGAGGAGACTTTCGCGCTCCACTGCTCCATCTACAAACTCACCCCCGAGCGGGAATACCAGTTCTGCAAACGGAAATGGTTACTGGACTTCGCATGGCCGGATAAAAAACTGGCCGTGGAAGTGGAGGGGGGAACCACGTTCGGAAAGTCCCGACACTCCCGAGGTGAGGGCTTCGAGCAGGATGCTCGCAAGTACAACACAGCCGCACTGCTAGGCTGGCGCATCCTCCGCTTCACTACGCAGATGGTCGTAACTGGAGAGGCCATCGACACCGTGCGGGAGGCTATTGGTCTATGAACCGGCGAGAGAAGATGCGGCGCGAGGTGAGAAATATGGGGTCTGTCGTCGGGACGATTCCGTGCTCGGAAAGAGACGGCGGTAAGGCTGGTTCGACTCCAGCAGACTCCACTCAAAGTTGTAACTGGCGGCGTGAGGGGAGGGGCATGATTGCTGAAGATTTGCTGTGTCAATTCGAGTGGCCTTCAGACGGGCCATGGGATCACGAATGCCGCTTGCTCGAAGGGCATGAAGGGCCGCACAAGTGCGCGTTTGCGGACTGCGATGCGACGCACGAAAACGAATCCGAGGTGAGGGAATAATGCCGATTCGTATTCAGAGGAAGCGCACGAAGGGCTGGAGGATGCCTGCGAATACGGTCTACGTGGGCAGGCCATCAATGTGGGGAAATAATTATCCAGTCGGAGCAATCGACCACAAGACAGGAACCCTCATTGAGACGCCGGAGCAGGCCATCAGACTCTTCCGTGAACGCCAGTGCTGTCCAACTATGATCGCTGACGCCCGAGCCTGCTTAGTAGGAGTGAACCTTGCCTGCTGGTGCCCGCTCGACCAGCCATGCCATGCCGAGGTATTGCTAGAACTGGCCAACGCCCCAAGTTTGTAACTAAATCCGCACCACCCACGAGGACGCAAAAATGACAGAAGCAGCAACGAAGGAAGCAAAGAGTTTGACCGGGCCGACCGCGAACCAATTACAGTCACACCAGCAGCGAGTGGTTGACGAGAAGGATGCCCTGCAATCCAAACTTGGCAACCTGGAGGGCTTCCTCGGAGGTGCGATGTATGGCACACTTCAGCCCGCAGAGCAGTCCCGATTGAGCCGCCAGTTTCTCATCATGCAACTTTACGAGCAAGTCCTTTCCGAGCGCATATCAGCGTTCTAACCGCCCAGCCGGGGGCGCATCCCGGCGCAACAAACTTCTAAAGGGGAGTTATGAGGAAGACAGCAGAGCAAGCGTGCATCGATTATGCGTTGGCTGTGGCAGACAAGCGCAAATATCACGCCATCATCTGCGCCCCCACTTGTATCCACATTCTTGAATGGGATCGCACGATGCCTGATACTCCGCGTCCGGACACATGCCTAGATGAATTTTTCACCGCACCCAAAGGCCCGGATGGTGAGTTTCCGCGACACAATGAGTTCTTCGCTAAACTTTGCGACCCATGCAAAGGAAAATTGGGTGCGCTCACCCTCAGAGCAGATGCGGGTCGCAGGATTGGTGCAGCGCGCCGAAGCATTGGGGCAATAGGCAAGCGACTTAGCCACCCAGCCGATGATTCTGTTCCAGTGAGCGAGAATTTGATGGACAGATAAGAGATGTTATGCGTAACATGCGTAACATGGCATTCGTAAAACTTGACACCGGGATCCTCGATTCAACCCTCTGGATAGAGCGGGTGCAGCGAGAAGTTTTCATCACATCTTTACTGTTGGCCCAGCCCCGCGAGATACATGAGCCTATGCCGCAATACGAAGTCAGTTCGCTTGAACAGACCGGCTTCATTGTCCCGCCGGGTTGGTATGGGTTCGTGGCCGCTGCCGGGACGGGTATCTTACGGAGAGCATTGGTAGATACCGAGGAGGGCATGAAGGCTCTAGAGGCTCTTGGAAATGAAGACTTAGAGAGCCGCACCAGTGACTTCGGCGGACGACGGCTTGTGCGCGTAAATGGTGGTTTTATTGTGCTCAACTTCTTCAAATTCCGCGACAAAGATCACACCGCAGCCGAACGCATGAGACGGTTACGCGAACGTCGTAAGGTTACGGCGAATGTTCCCGTAACAAAGGCGAACGTTACACAAGCAGATAGCAGAGAGCAGATAGCAGAGGCAGTTAAAACCCCCCTACCCCCCTTACAAGGGGGGTATGACCAAAAACAGGAACTCGAAGGCGTAAACGCTATCAGGGCGCGTCAGAAGCCCCCGCTGGCTCCGTTCACCTGGGAAGAGTACGCCCGAGGCCGTGACGCCCCTGCTACGCGCGGCGTTGAGGCACCTAGACGAAGGAGGCACCGATGAGCGACACAGCTAACCGACCATGCAAAACCTGCACCCATCCCTTCAAAGACCACTGCAAGGGACGGCAATTTCACTCGAACTACAAGGACGCCATGAGACAGGCCAAGAACCCGAGACAACATCAGTGCCATGGGCCGCACTGCCTGGAGCCGCTATGCTCATGCGTAGTGTTTGAGCCATGAGAAAATCCCGGCTCACCAACCAGCAGCTCCTTGACGAGGCTTTGCGCTACCGCACGAATGCGGAGACGGCTGATAAGTTCGTATCCGGCGAGCATAACGAAAAAGTCTACCGTGAGCGCAACGAGGCTATGGCAGAAATCTTCGAAGAGTTATTCGACCACCGGACAGGCCAATGACAATCACAGCCATGCTCGAATCCCGCTTCACTCTCCACGAAATCACGGAGCGCGCAGCCAAGGAAGCCATTATTCAGACGCTCAAACTGAGCCTTGGCAACGCTTCTGAGGCAGCACGACGCTTGGGTGTCCATCGCAACACGCTAAATCGGCGCATGGACATCCTGAAGGTCAACCCGCGCAAGTTCCGCAACTGTGTGGAGCGCGATCCGCCGATACCGGCAGCTGAGATTGCGCTGGCGAAGTACCACACGCGGCACCCGGAGGCTCTATGAGCAGCCATTCAGGAGCAGTCAAGACGGGCAGCTACCGCAACATCAGGATGACGAACCATGTGCAGATCGTGAGCGGCGTGGATGACTTCGCGGCGGATGCGTACCCGAAGGAGCGGCAACGCTGCCCAAACCATCCTGCGACTGTGCTGAATGTCTACAACACGTCGGGCGTCTGTGGAGCGTGCAGATCTGAGGAATTGAATCGGAGGATGGGATGACTATCGACCAATTTGAGCAGCGCGTGATGGGAGGATGCCCGGTATTCACCGCAAGCCAGCGAGAGGCAGCGGCTTTCCTTGACACCTTGGGGTATCGCTTCCTCTACAACTACGGTTTTCAGAACTGCGAGAGCATCGCCGAAAATGAGGGCTGGGAGAGGCCACTTGTGTTTATCGAACGCACGTTTCGGAGGAGGGGATGACATGTGCGAATACTGCGGAGAAGAGTGGGACTTGTGCGATGTTTGCGGCGGATGCCCCAATTGCGGAGATTGCTTCTGCGACGAGTACGCCGCTGATTCCGATGGCAATGGGGACGAGTACGACGGAGGTATTTTATGACCGCAGTTGAGGCACGAGTGCAGGAGATACGGAAGGAAGCGATTGAGCGCATATCAATATTGACGCAGCAACCAACTCACTATCTATTGCGCTGGGCCGAGAGTGGAGCTAGGGTCTGCTCCGATACGACAGAGTTGATCGCGTTCGCCGAACTTTTGGTTGCAGCCGAGCGGGATAGGGATGCTGCGAAGGAGTTGCTGAGGCAGATGGTCGCAGACGAGGCATTCGCTGATTTATGTGCAGGCATCGGCGAGGAACCGAAATGGATCGAGGGTGCTCGCGCTCTCCTTGCCGCGCAGGAGGTGAAGTAGATGAGACGGATCATGCAAATCGCCATCGCCAATGTTCCCGAAATTGCAAGTTATCGCGAGGGATTCAACCTTCTCTACGCCGTATGCGAAGACGGAACGCTCTGGACTACGATGCTAGAAAATAGCGGCCGTGGTACCGGATGGATGCAAATTGAAGGCCCACCTAACCCTGAATGATTAGAGAGAACCGATGACCACTAGACTCTACCTCGCGCTCGCTGTGATCGGGATTGTGGGGTCAGAAGTAGCGGCCAACCCGCTGGAGAAGTGATATGGCACTCGTTGAATATGCAGAAGCGGAACTCAGGCGTGCAGGATGGTTCGACGCAGACTCGGACTATGCGGGAATGATTGGCCCCGCTGTCCTACAGATGGTGCGGCAGTTCGCGGAGGAAGGACACAGCGGATTTTCGGCGGGTCTAACGATTCACCTGTTTCAAAAGGTGGCGTCCTTCCGCCCGCTCACTCCGCTCGACAATCCGATGAAGTTCGGTGAGTTTCACGATGTAAATGGCCCCAGCGGAACAGAGCAAAACACCACACTGCAATCCACGCGACGTAGCTCGGTGTTCTCCGAAGACAGCGGCAAGACGTGGTACGACATCGACAAAAAGCGCACCCGATGGGAACGGTTTACCCGCTCTCGCCGCGCCTACATCCAGTTTCCTTATATGCCGAAATAGGAGCAACCATGAAAATCTTACTTTACCTCTTCCTTCTGGCGCAGATTGGGATCGCGCAAACGAAGCCAAACCTTCCCGCAGACAAGCCATGTCCTGCCGATTATCACTACGCGCACATCGATGGCGTGACGATGTGCGTTCCTCGAATCGGCCCACCGAAGACAGCGCCTAAGCCTATACCGCGACCGCAGGCGAATGGAGACCTCATAGTTCCTGATGCTTACCTCGCGCAGGTGTCGGATGAAGTCCAAAGATGCGAGTGTGAGCGCATCGGAGGAGACTATAGTGCTTACGGATGCGATGCGATGGGAAGCCCTGAGCACCAGGAAAAGATGAGAGAGAAAAACCCTCAGTGTTCTTTTGGGATATCCATATCAGCCGCGCAGAATAAACCATGCGCGAAGTCCGACATCACTTGCGCGGCTCATCCTATCGTCGCTCCTGATCCGCCGAAGCCGGACTATAGAATCCCTCCGAAGCCTGATGCTAAACAGGTGACGCCGCTCGTGCTGGACTGTACAAAAAATCCACAATGCCCAATAGGAAAGATGTGTTCCTGCATTCCCGGCACGTACCATCCGCTCCCATCCTTCTACGTTGACGACCGCTACACGCTATACGAGTTCACGATCAAGCTGGAGAATCATGCGGGATGGAAATGTGAGCCTACGAATACTGATGAAAAGCGCGTCACTGTGACGTGCGTAAAGGCCACGAAGGCAATCGCTGTTCCCGACCATCCGCTCAGTGCTCCTGATCCGCCGAAGCCGACGACGCCGGTTGTGATCCACCCTACTATGAGCAAGGCCGCTGACACCGAGGAGTCTTCCGATGTGGACGCCTTCATAAACTCCCTGATATTTACATGTCCGAAGGGGATGAACGTCACCGACGCGAAGCATCTTTTCCATCCCAACATGAGCTACAAAGACACAATCAATGCGCTGGGACAATTAGAATGCAAGCCCACCCCAGCGCAGGCAGGCACGAAACCGGAGGCAATTCGATGAGCGAAGCGAAGGACCCGCGAGACTTGTGCCCGAAGTGTGGAAAGCCGATATGGGGCGAAGGTTGGAACCCTGCCAACGGAGATCGCTTCTACAGCCATGTCTACGTGGAGGACGAGGACAGGTGCGACCGAGAGATAATCATTTCCGCTCCCTCTGCTCAGGTAGAAGACCAAGGAGTGGAGCGAGTCTGGCGGCATCTAGTGAAGCGCATGTACGATGAGTGTGGCAGCACCAAGGCCGATGAGTTTATCCGCCGTGTCGAATCGGGCGAGCATGACGTTCCGAGTCCATGGTCTGCGGCCTCCCTCGCCCCTGTGCAGGACGGGTGGATTTCGGTGGACACGTCCCCTCAAACGCCGGGGGAATATCTATGCTCCACCAACTTAGTGCCACACATCATCATGTACTTCGAGGATGAGGTTTGGGATGGAGACCTTCGTGGAACCGATAAAGTCCGCGAGCAGGTCACCCACTGGCAGCCTCTTCCTGCCGCTCCCCTCTCATCCAAGGAGACGAAATCGTGAGCAATTGGCTGAAGGTTTATGTGACGATTATGATGCTGAGTTGGGCGGCAGGATTAGTATGCCTAGCAGGCACCATATTAGGTAATGATTTATTAAAACACATGTTCATGCCGTTCTGGCTTACGGGCGGAGGTATGTTCGTATTCGGTGGGCTTGTGGTGGGGTTGCAAACACTATGGAAAAGTTGAACTCACCCACCCCGGAGGCAGAAAAGTGAAGGGTTATGCACTACTTTCAGGAGGCGATCATTCGCTGGTCGCAACCCACTACGCGCTCAATAACGAGTTGGCGCGCACGGTGGTTCATATCGACACCGGCATAGGCGTGAGTGAGGCCAAGGAGTTCGTGCAGGACACTTGCTCCGATATGAAGGTGTCGCTCCGCATAATGAAACCGCCGCAGCTTCAGTATGACGACCTTGTGTTGAAGTACGGGTTTCCCGGCCCTGCGATGCACTCCCTGATGTATCGATGGCTGAAGGAGAGGGCGGTGCGACAGTTGGTGCGCGAGACGAAACAACACCGATTGGAGGAAGTTGCTCTAGTGAGCGGTGTCTACAACCAGGAATCCGCGCGGAGGATGGGGTTTACTCTACCCCGCGTCAAGGTTGGATCGCAGATATGGCTGGCCCCACTCTACAACTACAACGCGCTTATGTTTGACGACTACAAACGGCGGTATTCGCTGCCCACCAGTCCGGTCAAAGGAAAACTGGGATTCAGCGGCGAATGTCTCTGTGGGGCTTTTGCGACGCCGAACGAGATCGTAAAGATTGAGCGATTCTTCCCGAAGACCGCCGAGCGCATTCACGCGCTAGAGAGTAAAGCGAAGGACGCCGGGAAGCATTGCGTGTGGGGCGTGAGGCCGCAGAAGCAAACAAAGCAATATGACATCCCGTTCCGCCCGATGTGCTCAAGTTGTCCGACTAGCGACGTATTTCAAGGAGCTTCCCAATGACCAACGACAGCTTGACCCCGGAGGCAGGGGCGGAGAAATTAGCATCCAAACACTTACCCGAATGTCCATGTCACATGGATATGCCCGACGAGTTGGAATGCTCGCGGGACTGCCTTCACTGCAATTGCGACAATCTGGGCGCTCCCCTCCCTGAATCCGTGGGTGAGCCAGCCGGGGAGGGGGAAACCGGATTGCCTAACGACGATGAACTAATCAAGATCGTCCGCGAGGTATTTCCGCACGATCCTGGATTCCTCCGCACATCATGGAAGGACGGTATCGATATCGAGGTGCCCACCGTCAACTGCAATCTATTCGTGCTGCGCGTGACGAAGGTATTGCGCGACCAACTTACACAATCACGCGAATCGAACATGCGGCTACTCCTGAAGGCTGGAGAGCAACAGGCGTTGCGGATAATCGCCGAGGCCGACCGCGACCACTGGAAGTCCCTCGCAGAGACGTTGGAGGAGGACAAACTGGCCTCCACGCTGGAGCAAGGGATTTTCTGGCCGTGCAAGGAAGATAATCACGCGGGATGCGCCAAGAACAAGTTTGTAGAATGCGTCTGTCCGTGCCATCGCCGCGCAGAACTCCACGAAGCCGCAGGAGGAAAGCGATGAGACCAAAGGGGACAACAATATCGGCGTTATGCGCCTTGGCCATGTCTGTCTTTGCGGAATTTCATATATGGGCAGCAGTCGTATGGCTCGGCGTCTTCCTACTTTGGAACCTCGCCGATGAAATCTGCAAAGCGATGGCCAAGCGATGATCTCCCGCATCCTAGCCTGCTTCCTGCGGACGGTGCGAGCGTGGAAGATGGAGAATCGCGGTCAGACGAGATTTGGTGACAGATAAACGCAGCACGACCGCCAACGGAGATGTTGGGCAGAGGAGTTTCGATGGCTTACTACGATGAGACCGGAGCGATGGCGGGTCAGGCATTACAGGCGAATGCAAAATCTCAATTGGGCCAGTACAAGCCACCCACTCCGCGCTTCAAACTGGAGTCGCAGAAGGCGGAATTGACGGCCCACTTGCAGCGCGTGGAAAATGCACTCAAGATTCTTGATGCGAATCCCGGCATGGAAGAGTTCTTGGAAGCGACTCAGGGCTTGATCTAAACAGCAACGCCGCTTCTCCTTCACCGGATAGGCGGCGTGCTTTGCGTTGGAGGCTAGGCCGGAATGACAGGCTGGAGCGTGGGAACAACAAAGATGAGGCCGACAAGTCTCCGGTAGGCCACCGCTACCGGCGGCGTGAAACGAAGGAACCCCGGAATGCTCTCTCCCTTAGACAAGGAAAGCAAACCGGGGCCAGGTGATCGCTCACTACCCGCACCCGGATTGCTACGGGTGCGGCCTTTGGATCGGCTCTCGCCTTTCCGTTCCCATAACTGTACCTCAACGCGTCGAGAATGGCAAAAATCAGCACCGCTTCATTTAAGGGACTTTTTGGAAAACCTTACTCCTTCAACGTTTACCCAATCGACACGGAGTTTAAGTCTATGGGCGCTGTCTATTGCATCACTCGCCGCCATGACTCTGGCGGTGGTAATTACCAGCACAAGATCATTTATGTGGGCATTACAGGTGATCTTTCCACGCGCTTCAATGACCATCACAAAGATTCTTGTTTTAGGCGGAACAACGCGAATTGCATCTGCATCCACGCAGACGACAGCGAAATTTCGCGACTTGCAACGGAGACCGATCTCATCAACCAGTACAACCCTCCGTGTAACGGATGATTCAAGTGGGTGTCAGATTTCGGATGTATCCCCGCTAGGGGGAGCCGCCGAAATCTGACCCCTCTCAACTAATGCGTTGTGAAATTCGATCAAGCGCATCGTGATTAAGGCGTCCACCTCTGGCGAGACGGAGGTAGATTTTGCGATGGGTGATTCGAGGATTGCTTCCATCGGGCAAACTCCTGTGATGTTGATTTCCTGCCACCCCGCGCTTTTAGTGAGCGGGTACATACATTGATTTGGACCCAAGACAGGCCATCATAGTGGTCGGAGCCGGTACTGCCCATTGCACACGCCGGTCGCCTTCTGAACATGGGCAACTCCATTATGCCACATCCAGGCCAAGCGGATTAGGGGGTAGGCGGCGTGAGCGGGGTGGGGTCGGGGGCGAGAGTGGCAATGGAAGCCGCCGAGATAACCGTCCCTTGGGCCGCTGTGAGCGCGGCGAGGGCTTTGGTGGTCAACTGGGCCAGCAGGTCGAGGATTGAGCCTGCGGCGGCTGCTGGGACGCCTATGGAGGGGTCTGCGGCCTCAAGGACAGCCAGAATCTCATCCCCGATGCTCTGGACCTCGTTTACGGCGTTGGTCACGTCTTGGGTCGTCATGGTTAGCTCCCGCAGGTTGGGTTTTTGTAGAGGGATTGGATGGAAGTCACAATGGGAGCGATGGCGTCTATGTCGCCCGCCACTGCGATCTGGAGGGCTGTGGCGTCACCTTTGGCCTGCTCCGTAGTCCACTCGTTCAGGAAGGCAGTCTCAGCGACCTGCTGGGCCATCTTGCCCTTGGTGATGAGGGCGTTGACGCAAGCCGTATGGGGCAGTTTGCCGCTCTCGTAGTCGGCCTGTGCAGTTGTCAGTACCGAATTGCTGATAGCGAGCGTATTGAAGGTGTTTCGGTCGAACTTAGCGCACCCAAAGAGCAGTGGCAGGGCTAGGAAGAAGGACAGGCGGGCGAGTTTCATACAATGCTCCTTCCAAAACTCTTTGTTTCGAGCGAATCCAAACTGCGGAGCAGGAACAGTCCAGAGACTTCCTTCAGCCGATAGAAGGTCAGGCCGTTGTGGGTTTCTCTTCCAGATACGGTCACACCCACAGGAGGATTACCGGAAGCATGGCTAAATCGGCACTTCGTTCCCTTGCGTAACTTATTCTTCATGGTTTTACCTCGGGTGCAGGAGTTTCGAGTTTCATGTTACCTCCAGAGGCTAAGGCTGCGAATCTGCCTTGACAGGTGCTTGCGGGGTCACGGTGACGGCAGAGGCCGGCGCATTGGGATTGGTCGGAATCTGGATCGAGTTGGAGCTCTCGCCATCCTTCTTGCCTTGGATGTAGCCGAATGCGCCGGTGATGATCGAGGACCCTATGGTGATGACAGAAGTTGCGTTTGGGCTGTGGGAGAACAAGGCGATGCCAGCGAGAATGCACGCCATGAGGATGAACACCGCAGCCCAAGCCGAATTGGTCATGTCCTTCATGCGCACCTCCAAAAATCGCCCTCGGCATCCCTAGTCGGGCTAGTTGAGCCGAGGGCAGATGTCTTCGCTGACTCTACTGCGAACCAGTCTACACTAGCGCGGCCCCAACGCATTCAATTTCCAGTGGTCTACCAACTCTTTCAGCCGCTTGTTCTCCTGCTCCAGCCACGCGAGGTATGCGTTGATTTCGTCCACATCATAGTAGCTGAAGTCCTTGACGTTCACGAGATACTTGACGCGTGGGCGTTCCATCATTTCCTCAACAGCAGGATGAATTCGAGTGTGGCCACAATCCCCACGCCGATACCCACCAGCCACGAGAGTTTGTCGATCTTCTTGCCCTGAGAGATGCCGCGATTGAGGACAGATTGGAAGGCACCCTCCGGCCCAAAGAACGCCTCCCACCGCGATTCAAGTCGCGTAGTACGGATTCCATGGGCATCCACGCGATCCAGGAGCTCTTTACGGTCTGCGACGGCATGGATTTCGCGCGCATCATCTGTCTTGCGCCGTTCCGCGTCCAGCGTGTCCCTTGCTTCGAGGGTCTGGAGGATCGAATTCAATGCTGTGCTCACTTGCGGCATCGTTGTAAACTCCTCATGCGTCATCCTCGGCCCTCTAGTGAATCACGTTCCCTGAGATTACCCCACCGCCCGAGAGCACGCTGCCGCCCGTCGAAACACCTGCAAACACCTTCGCCCCAATGGTACAGGGAGACGTTTGGGCGTTGCCCGAAAAGTCCGTAGAGGGGCAGGGCGTCGTGCCCGCATGGATCGCCGGGCTGCCCGAGGTCAAGTTGAAGTTGAAGCTATCGAAGATCGACTCCGGCGGCGGTTGTCCGGTGACCGGCGAAGGCTCGTTGACCAGCAGTGGGTCAGAACAGAGGATGCCGTTGACTCCACAGGTGTCGCCCGATCCTGCCTGAATGCCAAACTCAATATTATTCTTGGCGTCGATCACCACGGACCCGTCCTGCGGGGCGTAGAGCGCGGGTGCTTGGCCCACAGTGAAGGGCGAGCCAGAATAGGTCGACGTGTATGCGAGGATGAGGTTGTTCGCGAAGTTGTACGGCCCAGTGGAGCAGTTGTTCGTCGTGTTGCACCCGGGCTCGAAGATCACAGGCTGGTAGCCGGTGATGGTGTTGTTGTCGATGTTGATGGTGGAACCCGCGTCCGCGAAGTAGTCGAACAGTGGCCCCGAGGCGCGGCAGAAGGTGGTCAGGTATGACCCGCCAAGCCCGGTCGAGATATTGAAGTTCTGCGCGGCGCCCGGAAGCTGCCGGGTCATGCTCATGCAGTTCGCAATCATCAGGTTATTTTGGAACAGGAAGGTGGAATTTGCGTCCTGCCCCCATTTTCCGCTCTGGCCCATGTTGCCGTACCAGACGGAGCTTGTGAGCGAGAGGTTGTGGATCAGGGTATGGGGCCCCATGGCGCCATCTTTACTGTTGTTCGCAATCAGGCAGTGGTCGCAGGTAAAGAGCGCCAAATTGGACGACTGCCCAGACCACGAATCTCCAAACCCTCCTGTTCCCGAGTCCCAGCAGGAGATCGCCGGGAACTGGGTGTTGACGATCGGCCATTGTTCATCGCACCCATTCCCAATCATCGTGACGTAGCTCTGGGTGAGGCTCGACCCCACCGCGTCCGGCGTCGACGATCCGTCGTCGAAATTGAATCCCGCGAACCCATTGAAGTCCATCTGCACGCGGGTCAGCGTGAACGGGCCGCCGAGAGGTCCACCCATACCTAACTGAGTGAAGCCGTGGATGTACACATCGGTCAAGGTGATGTTGGACGTAGCGTTGTTGATCACGATGCCATAGCGCGCAAAGTCATCGACTGGCGACGAGGTCGAGCAGCCCTTTGGATAGGACATGCTGCTTACCGTGCTGCAACCGTCGTTGTGCGTGGTGATCTCCAGTCCTGCGAAGTCGACCCACTGCGCTCCATAGGCGAAGATCGCAGAGCCGTTGTTGAACCCGGCAAAGAGCTGGGGTTCATTGATCGTACCGAGCGGGTAGGTGTTCGAGATTGGAGTGCAGTTGCCATCGAAGGCACAGCCTCCGAGGATGCGGGTATGGGCGCCCGAAGTTCCATTGGGCGGTGGCGGCATAGAGCAGCCCCATGCAGCGGAGATGCCGAGACAGAAGTTGGATGATCCTGTTCCGGTCGCAGTGTCGTAACCGATCCGGCAGTGCGGGTTGTCGGGGTTCTGCTGGTCGGAAGCGGCTTTGCAGCTCCGGATCACCAGCGTGTCTCCGCCAGCCATGATCCACTTCGTTACGCCGAAGGCCCCAGTGGACCAGGCCATGCGAACGTCGAAGAGGGAGCAGTGCTGGTTTGGGGTCGAGCCGACAGGAGGAGCATCGACTGTTCCATCGCAGGTGCCGCTCGGGTTGTCTGTCGCATCGTAGCGCGTGCCACCGTTCGCGTTGATAAAGTAGTTGGTGGCGTGGGCAGGAAGACATCCCACAAGCAGCGCGCAGCCCAACAGAAACCCGCGAATCTCCCAGCCGCGCCGGGTCTTGCGCTGTTGGAACTTCTGCTTGATCGATGTGGCGAGTTTAGTCATGTCCAGCCTTCCCCTCAATTGGGCAACTGATCTTCAGCCACTTCTCTGCGTCCGCCCGCGTGTCGAAGGTGGGCACGTTGAACTTGTCCCCGCCCGCGAGGAACGGACGCCATGTCCCGCCGCGAAACTCCGCCAGCACGCCGCACGGCACCTGCTTGCCGCCCACGGTTTTATAGAACGGCGTTCGCTCATGCTGCTTCTTGTGCGTCCGGTCGAGGCTGTTGTCGGTAACGGACGGCAGTACCTGGGCCATCATTGCGATGATGAGGATGAGTTGGTTCATCTGCCCTCCTTGCACGCTTCGTACCTTCTCCGCATTTCGTCAAACTCAATCTGCGAAGCGAGAGCCAGTTTGTATATCCTGTCCCGCTCGTTCATCTGAACGCAGTACGCGCGGGCCATCTCTTCCGCGCCGGGGACGTTCCAGAAACTCGCCATTTCGAAGTTAGGGTTTTCTGCGTTCTCGGTATCGGCCACCTGCCAGCGTTGGTTGCCGCCTTCGACGGGTGCGGTCACGATGTATCTGATCGGATTAGTCTGCATAGCAAATTCCGCCTGTGACAATACCTGAGATTTTCGGACATGGAATGCGGGTCGGGCCAGCGATCCAGTTATCCGTTGAGGACCATTCGATCATGCCTAGGCTGTTCGGGACGCCAATTATGTTCGCCTGTGGGATGCCCGATGGAGCAGGCCCGACCGTAGTCGTACAAGAGGTCGGCACCATTGACCCTGCTGCGAACGTGCAGGTAAATTGCAGCGTAAATCCGACCGGCTGGGTCGCTGGGGGCGGTGGGTTGACCGGCGGCGCCACCACGACCACCGGCATGGCGGGTACGGTCACCGGCGCAGCCACCCCAGCCACCTTGACCGTGTAGGCCGTCGTTTGCTGCACTGCGTAGATGGCCTTCTGCACGCCTTCGGCAGGATCGCCGCCAACCTGAGGGCAGGCAACGTTACAGTCCACCAGCAGCGGGTAGGTAGGGTTGGCGACGGTGTTGAACTTCCCGCCCGCACCAAACTGATAGACCACCGCCGTGCCTGTGGTTGAGGACAGAGTGCAAATCTCAGCGCATATGAGCGTAGTGCCGGTGGGGGCTTGTGCGTGGGCGGCGCATTGCAGAAGTTGAAACGCCAGCAGCGTGTATTGCAGTTTGCGCGGTAGATTGAAGTGCATGGGGGACTCCTAGTTCACGATTATGTAGCTATAGCAGGCGGGGTTAGTTAGGATCGTCGCCGAGGTGGTGATGGTGAAGCTGGTACCCGCCGTCTTCGCCGTCACCACAGGCGACACGAGCGATGAGAGCGTTGTGTTGCATGTCACTCCGAGCGCACTGCCCAAGGTCTCGTCAGGCTGAATAAAGATATTGCTCTGAACTGTCACAGCAGTTGTATTGACCACTACAGACGAACCCGATGCCGCAATGGTTATATATCCTGTGGATGCTGCCCCGCAGACAGCAGGGGATGCCGATGAGGCGCACTGAACACCAGTCAGGTATTTAGTCCCCGTAATGGTTCCCGTCGTAGCATTTAGAGCGATTGTCTGCACTGCACTGGAATTTTGTCCCGACACCAGAGAACTATTCATTGCAAATGCCGCCGCGCCTACGGTCCCAGAGAAGAATGTCGCCGCGTTGAATGTGCAACTCTTGTTCCCCGCCGTCCCGTTGCCGCAATCCACCACACCAGCAGAGTCGCGGGAGAGGCCAGTGTCCGAGTTCCACCCAAACACCTCACCCGAGGGCAGCACGAAGCCAGTGGTATTCAGGTTGCCCACCCCAACGTTGTTCGTGCCGAACGAAAAATTTCCGCCAGTCGTGTTGAACAGATAGAGATTGGGGTCAGCAGTGCCGCCGCCCAAAATCCCGATCATCGACGTATTTGTATTGCCGCCATTCAGGGAGACGAGGTTGTAGCTCGGAAGTGTTGCAGAAGGGGCAATAAGGACACCTCCCGCCGCGCCTGAATGAGTCGCAGTGGCCAGCGTCGTTGCAAGGGTGTTTCCGCTTGTATCAACCTGCATCTGGCAGGTCGTACCCACGTTGAGCACGCCGGGGCATGATGGGAGTGTGGCGTAGGCCGCTGCGAGAGTGTTGCCGATGTAGGTAGGCGCGTTGAGCCAATCTTGGCTCCCCAGCAACTCGACAGGATCGCCCACCGCGTAGGTCGTCATCGTGGCATGGGGGACGGTCGTGTTGTTCCAGCCGAAGAACATCGCATTGTGCGGCGAAAATGATTTGCCGATGGTCTGAAAGAGTGCGTTCCCTGCATTGATGGCAGAGTCGAAGAAATTGAAGCAGAAGCAACCGGCGGCGTTGGAGCTGGTGATGTTGACGTTTCCAGATGCACCGGTCGCCATGGTGGAGGTGCCATTGGACGTGTACCCCCCGCCGAAGAAGGACGCGTTGGAGTCCGAGTAGAAGGCCCAATTGGTCGTCGAGTGGGTAAGCGGCGTGACGTGGACGCCATAGTAAATTGCTGGTGGCGGCGGGCTTCCTGAAACCGTCGTATAGTCGTCGACCTCCATCCCTTCAATCGAATTGATGGCGCAGGCAGTGCATTCCACGTCCGGGGCCATGATGAATCCGATGGCCCGGTTTAGGGTGCCAGTATAGGTCGCGCCCACGGTGGCCCGGTACTGGTAACCGCCGTTGTGGTCCATGCTTCCTGAGCCGGTCAAGTCAGTGCGCGAATCGTAGCTCGCGTAGGGCTGGTTGTTCGTGCCGATAATCATCGAATCGTCGGTGTAGGCGTGGAAGACCTGAGAGGTCGAGTTGATGCTCTGGCTCACAATGACCGAAGGGTTCTGGCTCGCTCCGGGGTTGGTGTCCACGACGCCCACATGAAGCGGGGCCGAGGGAGAGGAGTTGCCAATCCCCAGCCAATTCGTCGTGGGCTGCTGGTAGATGATCGAGGTGCCCAGCGTCGAGCTCGAATTCCAATAAGGAAGGAACTGGACTGTGCCCGTCCCCGGCCCACCGCCACCGCTTCCGCACGCCCCACCTGGCGTAGTCAGCAACCCTCCCGAACCAGCTTGGACGCATGAACCCGGAGTCAGCACGGAATCGAACAGAAACGACGTAGCGGTCACCGTGGCCCCGGTCACGTTGCCTCCGTTGAGTATGGAGGCGTCCAGCGTGCCGCTCGAATCGCCCGGCGTTCCATTGCCGACCTTGAGCGTGGCCGACGCGCCGCCGTAGGACAGGCCCGAGGTTCCGTTGAACACCAACGCTGCCGTACTCGGCATCGCTGCCCCCACAGAGAAGGTCTGCACTCCTGTCCAGCTATTTGCATGGCCAAGATTGAGGCTGCAAACAACCGCTCCAGTCGTCGGGCTGCAAGTCAATGTGCTATCGCTGTTCGATACTGAAGACACCGCCCCCGCACTCGCCGTCATCCAGTTGCACACAACATTCGCCGTCCCGCTGCAAGCCTGATACTGCGTCCCGCTCGGGGGTGCGCCCGGGTCAGCCAACGTATACGACGACGGCACCGAGGTGGGGCCGATGTGGATGACCATGTTTACAGGCAAAGAGCCGCCTCCTACGGTGCCCGCTCCGAGCCCGTCGACGCCCGCTGTGCCGCCCATGGGGTTAGGGCCGGTGAGAGTGGCGGAGGCCAGAGTTACAGCCTGCGGTGTGGCCGACAACTGTGTAGCAATCTGCGCTGAGGTAGCTGCTGTGTCGGCAGAAGGTGCGCCATTGCCCTGTCGAATGCCGGTGACGGATGCTCCGGAGCCGCTCGACCCAACCTGCACGTAGTTCGCACC
>Ga0209006_10000337_pt1 | contig 47690 bp, 39 predicted proteins | sample JacPin_JW_Ref_O2_FD_188567 | JGI IMG/M metagenome (GOLD analysis project Ga0209006, IMG submission 188567) | Forest soil microbial communities from Algoma, Ontario, Canada - Jack Pine, Ontario site 1_JW_Ref_O2 (SPAdes) (version 2) | ecosystem: Environmental > Terrestrial > Soil > Boreal...
AGGTTCGCAGTGCCTATTCGTTGCTTCATTGCAGTTTTTCCCTTCTGATTTTTCAGGCGTTTGCCCAAGACAACATCTTCATTACACCTCCGCAGTTTCTGGCCGCGGTTGGCCCGGTCGCGGTCGGCACGGGTGACTTCAACGGAGACGGCAAGCTGAACCTGGCCGTGCTGAATGGCTGCCCGGCTGCCGGCGCGGTTTTTCAGGTTTCGTGCGGAGGCTCGAAGAGTTCTACCGGGATGAGCTCGGGCACACCGGCCGGGACCTATACGGTCACGATCACCAGAAGTTCCACTACCCAACACACGGCTTCTTTGACCGTGAACGTGCAATAACTGACCGGTTCACGTTCTGGAAATGAAACTCCTTGGGTAAGCCTGACGAGCGTCCCGCGATGAACGCATCATCTGTTCGCGCGTCGTTTGACGCTGCTCTCCTTCTCTCTTTACACTCAAGGTTAACGTTGTGTGAAAAAGTTGGGATTGCTTGCTTTGTAAGGGTTGCAATCAGCGGAGCACATCGAAGGAATTCCGCACGACGCAGTGAAAGGGAAACGTGAGTCCTACAGAAGCGGCCGGCGCGGATGCCGAGACCATGACTACAGAAACCAAGACGGCGGAAACGAAACAAGACGGCGTGAAGCGCGAGATTTCGGTGGAGATTCCCGCCGATGAAGTGGCGCGCGAAACCGAGACCATCATCCAGAAATATCAGAAGGTTGCGCGCCTGCCCGGCTTTCGCGCGGGGCATGTGCCGGCGTCCATTATCCGGCAGCGCTTTAAAGAAGATCTGAAGAGCGATGTGGTCGAGGCGCTCGTCCCTAAATATTTCAACAAAGAGGCGCAACGGCAGGGCTTGATTCCGGTGTCGCAGCCGCGTGTCACCGATCTGCACATTCACGACGGCGAGCCGCTGCGCTTCAAGGCCAGCTTCGAGATCATGCCCGAGATCAAGGTCGAGGGCTACAAAGAACTGCGCGCCGACCATCCGCAGATCGAAGTGAAAGAGGAAGAGGTCGAAGACGCGCTGAACAACGTTCGCGATCAGCATGCGACGTTCACCACGGTGGAGGGCAGCACACTCGGCGACGGCGATTTCGCGCAGGCTTCCATGGATGGCAGGCCAAAAGACGGCGGAGTTCAGGATGACAAGACTCAGCCCGTGCACATGGACGAAGTTCTGATCGAGATTGGCGGGAAGAACACTGTCCCAGAATTTTCCGCGAATCTACGCGGGGCCAGCGCCGGTGATACGCGCGAGTTCGAAGTTGTCTATCCCGAGGATGCGCCGGAGAATCGGCTCGCGGGCAAGACGTTTGTCTACACGGTGAAGGTTCAAGCCATCAAGCAGAAGACCTTGCCGGAGCTCAATGACGAATTTGCGAAAGAGCTGGGAGAGTTCACCAGCGTCGATCAGGTCCGCAAGCAGATTCGCGAAAACATCGAGGCCGAGCGGAAGCAGACGCTGGAGCGGGAATCCAAAGACAAACTTGTCGTCGAGTTAGTGAAGCGTAATGATTTCGAAGTGCCTGAGTCGCTGGTGGATCGGCAAATCGATCTGCGCCTCGAGCGTGGGTTGCGTGCGTTGGCTGCACAGGGCATGAAGATGGAAGACATGAAGAAGATGGACCTGCCGCGTCTGCGCGCAGGCCAGCATGACCAGGCGGTGCAGGATGTGAAGTCGGCGTTGTTACTGGATCGTATTGCGGAGCTGGAGAAAATCGACGTTGGCGACGATGAGTTAAATCAGGAACTGGAAGCGCTCGCCGCGCAGACCAAACAGACTTCGGAAGCGGTTCGCGCTCGTTTGACACAGGATGGGGGCCTCGATAGAATCCGGAACAGAATCCGCAACGAAAAGACCCTCGAATTTCTGTATCACCAGTCCGCGTAAAGCAGCAACCGGCGCGGACCTTTCGATCCCCCCTGGCACGTGAAGCGTTGCATTGGGGCGGAGTGTGGAAGGGCATACGTGAATAACGATAGATTGAAGAACGACCCGCAAATGATGCTGGTTCCCATGGTCATTGAGCAGACCGGACGGGGCGAGCGCGCCTACGACATCTATTCGCGCCTCTTGCGCGACAACATTATCTTCATTGGCACGCCGATCGACGACAACATTGCCAACCTCGTCATCGCGCAGATGTTGTTTCTGGCTCAGGAAGATCCAGAGAAAGACATCCAGCTTTACATCAACTCTCCCGGCGGTTCGATCACGGCTGGCATGGCGATTTACGACACCATGCAGTACGTGAAAAATGATGTGATGACTCTGTGTGTGGGGCAGGCCGCTTCGATGGCTGCGTTACTTTTGGCATCAGGCGAACCCAAAAAGAGATTGGCACTGCCGAATTCGCGGATTCTAATACATCAACCGTCTATGGGTGGTTTGTCGGGGCAGGCAACCGATATCGATATCCACGCCAGAGAAATTCTGCGCATGCGGGAGATTACGAACCAGTTACTCTCCAAGCACAGCGGTCAGAAACTGGACAAGGTGGAGAAAGATGTCGAGCGCGACTTCATTATGAACGCGCAGCAGGCTAAGGAATACGGAATCATCGACGATATCATCTATAAGACGGCAAAAGCGGTATGATCGGCCTTCCGCGCCGGAGAGATATCAGACGCGGAAACCAGAGATGACTTAGGGCTTATTCATGCCGGGGAAGACTAAGGAGTACGCCGAGTGAAAAATAAGTCGGGAACCGAGGAGATTCTGCGTTGTTCGTTCTGTCATAAATCACAGGACGCCGTCGCCAAACTGATCTCGTCACCCAGCGACTATCCCCGCGCTTACATTTGCGATGAGTGCGTGGCCGTCTGCAACTCCATTCTGGAAGACGATCGCACCGCAACCCCGCAGGCTACCACTCCGAACCAGTTGCCCAAGCCGCAGGAAGTTAAAACCTTCCTCGACGAGTACGTCATCGGGCAGGAGCAGACCAAGAAAAAGCTGGCGGTCGCCGTCTACAACCATTACAAGCGCATCTTCATGAACCGGCAGAAGACCGGGGACGGTATCGAGCTCACCAAGTCGAACATTATGCTGATCGGTCCGACTGGAACAGGGAAGACCTTGCTGGCGCAGACGCTGGCCCGCATGCTCGATGTTCCCTTTGCCATTGTCGATGCCACCACGCTGACCGAAGCCGGATACGTGGGCGAGGACGTGGAAAACATCATTCTAAAGCTGCTGCAAGCGGCCGATGGTGACGTGAGCCGCGCCCAGACCGGCATCATCTATATCGATGAAGTCGATAAGATCGGCCGCAAGGACGAGAATCCATCGATCACGCGTGATGTTTCAGGCGAAGGCGTGCAGCAGGCGCTGCTGAAGATTCTTGAAGGCACCATCGCCAACGTTCCGCCGCAGGGTGGGCGTAAGCATCCGCACCAGGAATTCACGCCGGTAGACACGACCAACATTCTGTTTATCTGCGGCGGTGCTTTTGTCGGACTCGACAAGATCATCTCCCGCAGAATTGGCAAGAAGTCTTTAGGCTTCCGCTCGGGCGAGGATGCGGAGAAAGAAGATTCGGCTAATCTGAAGAAGCGCAATCAGGAGCTGCTGCAGGACATCCAGCCGGAAGACCTCATCAAGTTCGGACTCATTCCTGAATTTGTCGGCCGCCTTCCGGTCGTCGGATCGCTCGAAGATCTGGATGAGTTTGCGCTCATTGAAATCCTCACGCGCCCGAAAAATGCCATCGTCAAGCAATACCAGCGGCTGTTCGAGTTTGAAAACGTCCGCCTGAAGTTTGCCGACGAGGCTCTGCGCGCGATCGCCCGTCAGGCCATGGCCCGCAAGGTGGGGGCTCGCGGTCTGCGCATGATTCTTGAAGAGCTCATGCTTGACCTGATGTTTAACCTGCCAAGCCAAAAGAAAGTCAAAGAGTTTGAAGTTACCCGTGAGATGGTGGAGAAGCGCTCCGCATCCTTCACTACCATCATGGAAAAAGCTGGCTAAGTATCTGGAGAAACGCAGCTTGCTGCGTTTCTCCTGTTTGTTCCACGAACGGCGCCGGATTTCAATTGGCGCTGACGAGACGGAAAATGTGCAAAAAATGTCTCTCGGTAACCACTCTCTTATAAGGTCGAATCAAAAAAGATCTGCCCAGAAGAACCATTTCTTCTATTATCCAGACAGGGTAAAATTCTGTTAGGTTGGTAGGGTTGGGGTGCATTCCGTGCCCTTGCGTGTTTATCCCCAGGGAGACTCTGTGACCACATCCAAGGAAAAGTTCGAATCGAAAAAGCTGCCCATGATGCCCATTCGGGACGTGGTCATCTTTCCTTACATGATGACGCCGTTTGTTGTGGGTCGCGAGTCGAGCGTTCGCGCCCTGGAAGAAGCCCTGGCGGCGGACAAGAAGATTTTCCTGGCGACGCAGCACGACGCCTCCATCGACGAACCCAAGGCCAACGAAATTTACCAGGTTGGGACGATCGTCAATATCGTGCAGAGCCTCAAGCTGCCGGACGGAAATATTAAAGTTCTGGTCGAAGGCATTGAGCGCGGGAAAATTCTGCAGGTTACCGACACCGAAGGCTTCATGCAGGCCACGGTTCGCGTAGCCCGCTATTCCGCCGAGCCGAATCCTGCGCTTGAAGCCGGCATGCAGCGTGTTACCTCGCTCTTTGAACAATATGTGAAGCTGTGTCAGGCGCTGAACTACGAGACCATGATCTCGGCCGTGCGCATGGAAGATCCGGCCAAGCTGACTGACGTGATCTCTGCCAACCTTCAGCTTTCGATTGAAGAGAAGCAGGAGTTGCTGGAAATTTTCGATCCTTCCGAACGCCTTACCCGCATCGCCGACGTGCTCGATATCGAAATTGAAAAGCTGAATGTCGACCGCACCATCCAGTCGCGCGTGAAGCGCCAGATGGAGAAGGCGCAAAAAGAGTACTACCTCAACGAAAAGATTAAGGCGATTCAGAAGGAACTGGGCCGCGGCGAAAAGAGCGAATTCGATGAGCTGAAAAAGAAGATCGAATCCGCTGGCATGACCAAGGAAGTAAAAGACAAGGCGCTGCAGGAGCTGAAAAAGCTCGAAGCCATGCCGCCGATGTCGGCTGAGTCGACCGTCTCCCGCAACTATCTCGACTGGCTGCTGGCCGTGCCGTGGAAGAAGCGCTCGAAGGAAATTCGAAACATCTCCCGCGCGGAAAAAGTTCTCAACGAAGATCATTACGGTCTGGAGAAGATTAAAGAGCGCATCCTCGAGTTTCTTGCCGTCCGCCAGCTGGTAAAGAATCCCAAGGGATCGATTCTTTGTTTCGTCGGGCCTCCGGGCGTCGGAAAAACTTCGCTGGGTATGTCGATCGCCAAGGCGACGGGCCGGAAGTTTGTCCGCATGTCGCTGGGCGGAGTGCGCGATGAGGCCGAAATTCGCGGCCATCGCCGCACCTACATTGGCGCGCTCCCCGGGCAGATCATTCAGATGATGAAGAAGGCCGGCACCAAGAATCCGGTCTTCATGCTCGATGAAATCGACAAGATGTCGATGGATTTTCGCGGCGATCCGTCGGCCGCGCTGCTCGAAGTGCTCGATCCCGAGCAGAACTTCATGTTCGTCGATCACTACCTCGACGTGGAATACGACTTGTCGCAGGTATTCTTTGTTGCGACCGCGAACGTCATGCATACGATTCCGGCTGCCTTGCAGGACCGCATGGAAGTGTTGCGGTTGCACGGTTACACCGAGCAGGAAAAAGTCGAAATCGCGAAACAATTCCTGGTGAAGAAGCAGACACTCGCCGCCGGCCTGTCGGAAAAGAACATCAAGTTCACTGACGATGCCATCACCGGCCTGATCCGCTCCTATACCCGTGAAGCCGGCGTCCGCAATCTCGAACGCGAAATCGGCAACGTCTGCCGCAAAGTCGCCCGCAAGGTCGTGAAGGAAGGCGAGAGCTACAACATCACCATCACCGCCGAGAACGTCAACGATTTCCTGGGCGTGATCAAGTTCCGCGATACCCTGGCGCACGAGAAGTCCGAAATCGGCCTGGTCACCGGGTTGGCCTGGACCGAGGTCGGCGGCTCAATCCTGAGCACGGAAGCCAGCGTCGTCGACGGCAAAGGCAAGCTCACGCTCACCGGCAAGCTCGGCGATGTCATGCAGGAATCCGCCCAGGCTGCCATGTCGTATGTGCGCTCGCGCGCGCAGCGACTCGGCCTGAATCGCGATTTCTACCGCAACCTCGATCTCCACGTGCACGTGCCCGAAGGCGCGATTCCGAAAGATGGCCCATCCGCGGGCATCACTATCGCGACCGCCATCTCTTCCGCTCTGAGCAAGATTCCCGTCCGCCGCGACCTGGCCATGACTGGCGAGATAACGCTGCGCGGCAAAGTTCTACCCATTGGCGGCCTCAAAGAAAAGCTGTTGGCTGCCCATCGCGCCGGACTCTTCGAAGTAATTCTGCCCAAGGACAACGAGAAAGACGTCGCCGAAGTCCCGGAGAACCTGCGCAACGCCATGAAGTTGCACTTCGTGGATACGATGGATCAGGTTCTGCAGATCGCATTGGAATCTCCGCTGCCCGAGCATCTGGATGAAACAGCTCAGGCAACGATCGCGCCTCCGCTTACGCCGACGGCCGAAGTGCCGACACACCAGTAGGCCATTCGCGCGCTCAGTTGCTGGTCGACCACGATTCTGCCGGAAGCGCAGAGGATCGGCTTGCCGACTGACAAAACTTCGCTTCTGAAAGCGCTAAACTATGGAATATAGGTGCGCAGGGTGCGGAGGTTCTGGGAAATGCAGGGAGTGCTTTGGCAGCGGTGTGAATGTTCACCTGAATCAAGATGATCCTAAGTGCCCAAACTGCTCTGGCTCAGGCATCTGTCCAGATTGTGAAGGGACCGGGAGTTCTCTGCGGATAAACTCAAAGATCTGCTCTTACCGGAACGCGTCGCTTGACAGCGTCCCGGACCCACCTTAGATTTAAAATACAGATTTAGAAGCTCTTCCAGCCACGCCGTCGCACCAGCCCGCACGGTGAATCAAGAAACGCTTGAGTCGCGAGCCGTTCCTCGCTGAGTCTAAATCGTTTAGCTTCTTTAGCAGGAGTCGAAATGCCCGAATCCAGGAGTGGGGCAGTGGGACTGTTTCCAGAATTCACCCGCCCAGACGGTAACGACGAAGAGCCCGAAATGCGCACCAGAGGAATTGTTCCGTCCCAGGATATCCGGCAGATGGTCCAGAACCGGCAGATTCATGCCACGCCGGCCATCGAAGAGGCGCACATTCAGCCCGCCAGCCTCGACCTGCGGCTGGGCGACATTGCGCACCGGGTGCGCGCTAGTTTTCTTCCTGGCCCGAACCAGACCGTAGAGTCACGAATCAAAGAATTGCGCATGACGCGCGTCGACCTGACCAGCGCGGCGGTCTTTGAAAAAGACTGCGTTTATATCGTTCCATTGCTGGAAGAGGTCAATCTCCCGGCCGATATTTACGGCAAAGCCAATCCGAAGAGCACCACCGGTCGCCTGGATATTTTCACTCGCCTCATCACTGACTACGGCGTCGAGTTCGACCGCGTGCCCGCGGGATATAAAGGCAAGCTCTATGCGGAAGTTGTCTCGCGCACCTTCACCGTGGCGATTCGTGCGGGGATGCGGCTCAGCCAGTTGCGTTTTGTGCGCGGCAATCCCGATACGCGCGACAGCACCATCAAAAAACTCGATCAGGAAGAAAACCTCGTTTACATGGATGAGGAGAGCCCGGTAAAGGCGATGCTCGACCGCGGCCTGCGCATTACGCTGAACCTGGAAGGGGCTGAACCAGGCGAGGTGATCGCCTACCAGGCGCGGCGGAATGCCCCAGTGATCGAGCTCGACAAAATCAATCACTACTCGCCGACCGAATTTTGGGAGAGTCACCACCAGGCTGCCAACAAAAGCCTCATTCTTCATCCCGGCGACTTCTACATTCTCGCGTCGCGCGAGCGCGTGCGGGTTCCGCCGGATTACGCCGCGGAGATGGTTCCGTTTGATGCCACCGACGGAGAATTCCGCATCCACTATGCCGGATTCTTCGACCCCGGCTTCGGCTACGGATCAAGCGACATCAAGGGCACGCGTGCCGTTCTCGAAGTTCGCGCCCACGAAGTTCCGTTCCTTATGGAACACGGGCAGCTTGTCGGACGCCTGAACTACATGCCGCTGCTGTCGCGTCCGGAAAAAATTTACGGCACCGATATCGGCTCGTCGTACCAGCAGCAGGCGCTGACGTTGAGCAAGCAGTTCAAGCGCTAGATTTCTGCGCCTGTTGTAAAAACAAAAGGCCCGCTCATGCAGGCCTTTCCTCTTGCCTCTCAGTTTCGCTATTTGCGCTCCTTCGGCTCGCCGGCAGGGCGGGCTGGAGCGGGCTTCGGTGCAGCCGCCGGTTTCGGCGCGGGCGCGGTGTGAGCGGGCTCGCTACGCGGCGCTGCACTATGTTCCGGCTTCGGAGCACTTTCCTTCGGAGCACTCGGCCTGGGCGCACTGGCTTTCGGCGCAGTCTCTCGCGGCGCACTCTGTCTGGGTTCTGCCTTTGGTTTGCTTTCCGCCCGTGGTTCGCTCGCCGGACGCGACTTCTCCGCGGGCGGCTTGCTGGCAGCATGCGACTCGGGTTTGGGTTCAGGCCGGCTTGCTGGCCTATTTTCTGTGCGAGGCTCGGTGGCTCGAGGTTTTTCCGCCGGCTTGCTAGCGGCATGCGATGTTGCGGGCTTCTCCGCATGGTTTTCATTTTCCGGACGGTTTGCCTTCATCGCATTATTTCTTGGCTCGGTGGCTGGATGCTCTGCCGGTCTGGCTGCTGGCCTAGCAGCTCCACTCTTCGGCGCTTCAGCGCGATTCTCCCGTGCTCCTGCGGCACCTTCTTTCGGGGCGGCCGGCCCGGAAGCGCGAGCCTCCTTCGGCGACATCTTCGGCGCGCGGTAGGTTCCTCCCGCAGCTCGTGCGGCAACTACGTCTTTACCGCTGAACTCGCCGGGTCTGGCTGAGGCCGCGATGGCGGGGCGTCCATGATTGCTGGAAGCGAACAACGCACGATTCTTGCTGGCCGCTTCGCGCTGCTGATTCTGCGCGGCAATCGCAGGCGTGTGAGATTCATGAGCGTAGGTTTCCTGCCGGGCCGTGGGGCGGGTGCGCACTCCACCGGTGCCGCCGTTGAATGCCACATGCGAGTTGTTGTTGACGATTACCGTTTTGTTCACGTAGACATTTCTGATCGTGGTAGTACTTACGCGCGTGACTGCCGTGTTGTAGAAGTAAGTTCCGTTGCGCCACTCGCCGCCGTAAAATCCGTTTCCGCCGTAACCGTAGCCGTAGTTGATGCCGCCGTAGAATCCAATCTCAGGGCCCCAGTAACCCGCATTCCACACGTAGGCGCCATCGTTCCAACCCCAGTAGCCGGGCGTCCAGAGCTGGCCAACGGGAGCTTCCACCCACGTCCCCGGCACCCAGTAATAGCCGTCATCGTCGTCCCACGCCCAGTAGCCGGGGGTCCACAAATATCCGGGGCCGGGGCAGAGCGGCTGCTCATAGACGGGCAGCGCTGGTGGGCCGATGCGAACTGAAATGCCAACACCAATCTGGGCGGATGCAGGTAGAGCCAGAACTGCGGAGATCGTCAATAACAAAAATCCAAAAACCAGCCAACGAGCTGCATGGGTGAGCTTCATAGTTTTTCTTTTCTCCGGGAATCTTTCTTTGCTGATCTCGGGCGTCGCTTCTGCCATAATTCGAGTCGCAAGCAGTCGACGAAACTTTCAGAAATCCATCTTCTTCAGAAATCCAACTTGAATGGGCCTGAGGTTGGTGTCGGATTGAGCCCCAAAGGTTGGTTAAGTTGTAAAGTTATTTCACGCCCCTTTCGTGGCTATGACTTAGCGCTGTTCAAAAATTTCCCTGGCCGCCAATTTTTGCAGTCGCGCTTGCCAATCTCTCTTCGCGCATTGCACACTGGAGCATGAGGGTTCTTTCGAAATTTCTCGCGGCGGCTACGCATGTCGATCACTTTCCTGCTCCCAGCCTGCCGGAGGTCGCTTTTCTCGGCCGGTCGAACGTCGGCAAATCCAGCCTCATCAATTCTTTGGTCGGCACTAAACTTGCCCGCACCAGCTCTACTCCTGGACGCACTCGCAGCATCAATTTCTTCGAGATTCGCTGGGCCGGGAAGCCGCAGCCGGAGGTGATTTTTGCCGACCTCCCCGGTTACGGCTATGCCAAGATTTCGCGTGAAATATCGCAGGAGTGGCCGAAGTTCATTGAGCCGTATTTGAACGAGCGCCCTTCGCTGGCGTTGTGCGTGGTGCTGATCGATCCTAATGTGCCTCCGCAGCAGAGCGACCGCCAGTTACTCGATTTTCTTTCCGCTTCGGGGCGGGATTTTTTGATCGTCGCGACCAAGAGCGATCGATTGTCAAAGCAGCAACTGCAAAACGCATTGCGCAAGCTGGGGCAGGAGTACCCGCAGGCGCGCATGCTGCCGTTTTCGTCCAAGACCGGCGCTGGCCGCGAGGAGTTGTGGAAGCAGATCCGCCAGGCTTCTTCGCAGATCGCAACCGTTGAAGCCGTCGCGCCTCCGCCCTCCCATTAGCGCGTCGATTACCGGCGTTTATTTTCATTTCGGCCCCCCGCCACCGAATCCACTCCATTCGTTATGATGAAAGAGCATGGCTCTCTATCTGGTGACTGGAGTTGCAGGCTTCATTGGGTCTTCCATCGCGCGGGCGCTTCTGAATAGCGGCGAAAAAGTTCGCGGCATCGACAATCTTTCCACCGGCAATCTGGAAAATATTGCGGAGATTCGCGATCGCATCGATTTCCGCGAAGCTGACATTGCCGATCTGGACGCGATGCGCCGCGCCTGCGACGGCGTCGATTTCGTCTTTCATGAGGCGGCGATTCCTTCGGTGCCGAAATCTGTGGTCGATCCGCTGGGCAGCAACCTCGCCAATATTGACGGCACGGTGAATGTGCTGGTCGCGGCGCGCGACGCCAAGGTGAAACGCGTGGTCTACGCGGCTTCGTCGTCCGCGTATGGCGATACGCCCACGCTTCCCAAGCATGAGGCCATGAGCCCTGACCCGATTTCTCCCTACGCGGTGGCCAAGCTGGCCAGCGAGCATTACATGGTTTCGTTCTACCGCTGCTATGGACTTGAGACCGTCAGCCTGCGCTACTTCAATATTTTTGGCCCGCGCCAGGATCCTTCATCTCCGTACTCGGGCGTGCTGGCGAAGTTCATCACGCAAATGCTGCACGGCGAGCAGCCCACCATGAACGGTGACGGCGAACAGAGCCGCGACTTCACCTACATTGATAACGCCGTGGCGGCGAATTTGCTGGCGTGCAAAGCTCCCGCGGAAAAAGCGGCGGGAAAAGTTTTCAACGTCGCCACCGGGCGCCGGGTCACGCTGAACGAAACTTTCAAGCTGCTGCAACCTCTTACCTCCTACAAAGGCCAGCCCAACTACGGACCGGAGCGCGGCGGCGACATCAAGCACTCGCTCGCCGACATCTCGAAGGCTGAAGCCGCACTGGGCTATAAACCGGCTGTTGATTTCGAAGAAGGCCTGCGCCGGACCGTGGAGTGGTATCGCGGAAAATAGGGAGCGAATCTTGGCTGCAAAACTTCTGATGGTTCTGAGTGCGGGCATTATTTTCACGCTCGGAGCCATCCACCTCATCTACACGTTCTACGGGCTACAACTTACGCCGCGTGACCCCGCGCTGCAAATCAGCATGAGCCAGGTTTCCCCGGTTATTTCGAAGGAAACAACCATGTGGCGATGCTGGGTCGGCTTCAACGCGACCCATAGCATGGCACTCCTATTGTTCGGGTTGGTTTTCGGTTTTCTCGCCTTGGCTCACGGCGAAGTCCTCTTTCATTCGCCGTTCCTGCTTGTGGTTGGGTTGGCCATGCTCGCTGGTTTGGTCGTGCTCTGCAAGCTTTTCTTTTTCCGGGTGCCGCTCATCGGCGTCAGCATTGCTTTGGTTTGCTATGTGGCCAGCGTGGCAATATCGCGAGCGTAGCCGCAGCCCGGTCAATAAGTGAAATTGGGATTTATTAGCAGCTATGGCGGGACTGACTGAAACAGGCGACCAAGGTCAAAATCCGCGTCCGACAGCACGAGCTGACCCCGTCATTACGTTAGTTATCTACGCGAAGTTACGAACCCGTTTAGAGTGAATTCATGACACTTTCTTCGATGGTGGTTTCGCGCGATTGGCAGGAAGTCAGCGTTCTGGAATGCATTCTGGGCGGCCTTCACATGGATGTTGCGGTTGAGTCGGAACCGGAGCGCGCGATGGAGCGTCTTACCAAGTCGAAGATCGACGCATTGATCGTCGATTGTGATCTGAACGGCAGCTCGCAATTTCTGCGCGAACTGCAACTGTTGGAAAATCCACCGAAGACCGTGCCTCTCGTGATCATGGGAGCGCCGCAGAGCACACAGACATTGGATGCGACCGGGGCGCTTTTTGCCTTCGAGAAGCCGATCTCCGTGGAGCAGGCTGTGCGCACACTTTCGGCCGCGCGCAACATGATTCTCGACGGCCGCCTGCGCTACCATCGCGCCGGACTGGAAGTTCCGGTTTCGCTGACGGCGAAGGGGCAACGGCCGTTCGAAGCATTTCTGATCAACCTGAGCCAGGGCGGGATGCAGGTCCATAGCGACGGTTTCTGCGATATCACCAAGCCAGTGCAGGTCAGCTTCGACCTGCCCGGAGCGCGATCGGGGCTGAAAGCGCAAGCGGAAATCGCGTGGAGAGATCAGCGCGGCAATCTTGGCATCCGCTTCCTGAAGCTGGCGCCTCAGCAGCAGCGGACGCTGCAACTTTGGCTGGCGCAGCAGTATTTCGCGAATTGATCGAAAAGTATCGGGTACTCAGTACCCGGGAATGAGATGATAGTTTCTAGCGGAATCTTGCGACCAACTCTTCTTCGCTCTCCTGATCGTATCCAGCCAACTTTAATAATCGTTCGCCCGGACTTGTTCCTCCGAAGAGTTTGAAAAATCCCCAATAGAACCCCGCGACGAATATCGTCGCTCCGGCAGTCATGGCCAACGGCCACTTTGGAATCTCCCCCGTCACCACCAGAAAGACAAGCGAAAAGAGCAGCAGGCTGGCAACAATTACGAGCGAATTCACCGTCCATACCAGACCGTTATTTGAAAGGGGTTGGGAAAGCCAGTCCAATTGGCGCACGCCCGCGGCACGCACATCCGTATCGACGATCGCCTCGGGATGCAGCGGCAATTCGATGATTTTCAATGGTGCCGCGGATACCGCGAGGCCGTCGTCTTCCTCCAGTGAAGATTCCGCTTCGCTCTGCGAAGGCGGTGCGAAAGAGAATCCGCCTGGCCTTAACTCGAGTGGCCTGGATGGCGCGGTTCTCGTTGCGCTGCCGTTGAATAGCGACCGTCTGTCGGCGACAGGATCGGCGCCCTCCAGCAGGTTGCCGAAGATCCATTCGTCGATCTGGCGTCTCATCCGCGGGGAGAGATCGAGAAATCGTATGCCGCACTGGCCGGAGAAAGTTGCCCACGTGACTTCGCCGCGAGCTTCCACGCGCAGCTTCGAGTAGGGAAGTACGAAGCGCACGCGCAATTGCTGCCGCGGACGCACTGCCGCGACCATCTGCACGCCAATGCCGCCGCGGTTCAGGTTGCGGACGATGCCGCCATTCCCCTGATCGATGGTGACGTAAGTGAGAGTGCGAAGTTCGTGCCTGTGGAAGGCCCGCGCTTGCCGCGCGGGAGATAGCCCTGCATCCATACACACACCGCCAGGAAATTACTGATCGAGCAAGAGCCTATCGTTACGACGTAGCCCCAAAACACTAGCTGCAAAAATGGTAATCCGCCGGGGTTGGCGGATTAGTACCTTTGCTGGTTCGCGCATGGATGGCGGCGGGAATCACCGCCATGGCCCGGCATGCCGATAACAATCATGGGGCGATAGCCGGGCAGAAAATGAGAATAGTTCTGCAGATAAGAAGCAAATAACTGCGCGGACTGTACTCCGTTCGCAGACCCTGATTAATTCGTTCGTGGACTGTTCAAAAAGCCCGGAAAAGTGCAGGATATGCTGTCGCTTACCAAAGGACATGACCAAGGGGTCTCCAGCGGTAATTGAAAGGATAGAAAAAGCCCGATAAGTTAAAGATTAGCTTTGTCTTAAATGGCAACCACCACGACCAACCCAGGCATCGCAGGTGTGGCTCCGTCCAGCGGCCCGCAGAGGCAGAACCGGCCGCAGGAGCGAGGTGGTGTCTTCTCCGCACAACATTTTTTGCCGGTCGATGCCGCACACAGTGCTTCGCAGAGCGATGCGCTGCAGGCGCTGCTGGCATTTTCCGCGCTGCACGAGCAGATTCGCCGCCGCAAGGCGCTGGCCCCAAAGGCGTCCAGCCGGGGAATTTTTGAAGCAGCGCCGCCAGCGGAATTTGAAGCCACCGAACTTTTCCTGCTTGATGAAGTTTTGCAGTTGGTGGCCGAGCGCGCCATCGCGATCACGGGTGCCGATGGGCTGGCCATCGCTCTGGCGGAAAATAACGAGATCGTTCTGCGCGCTGCGGCTGGAGTGGTGCGGCCCGATATCGGCGCGCGCATCGATCGTGATTCCGCTTTTTCCGGCGCATGTTTCCGCACCGCGCAGGTCATCAATTGCGATGACACCGAAACCGATCCGCGCGTGAACTTGCAGGCGTGCCGCCGTTTGGGCGCGCGTTCCATGATTGCCGTCCCGCTCTGCGGACGCCGCCGTGTGATTGGCCTGCTCGAAGCATTTTCCGTCGAACCCTTCGGATTCAATGACACCGACGTGGGCAGCCTCACGCTTCTCGCCGAACTCGTCGTCGGCGCGCTCAAGCCGGAAGATGAAGATCGCTTCGCCCAGTCGGCGCAAGCTGCCGCGACGAAACTGGAAACGCCGCCAGAGCCGAAGCCGGAAGTTGCTCCTGCGCCGAAGGCCGATGCACCGCCGGCGGCCGTTACGAAGACGATTTTTCACGCGCCGATCGCAGTGCCGTCGCCGATTGCAGCGCCAGTTTTGCCGTCGTTGGCGACGCATACCGTCGCGACACCGGCAGTTGCCGCCGCTCCGGCCTCTGCACCGGTCAAACCTTTGCCGGCTGTTGCCACCCCGGTTGCGGCGACGTCCGCCAAGCCTGCGGAAATCGAAATCGTTCCTACGCCATCGGCCGAGATTACAGATGTTCCCGCTGCGCAGGAGAAAGCTTCCGAATCTGCAGCCGAAGCTTCAATCGAACCTGAACTCACCTTCGGTCTGGCTCCCGAGCGCGCATCGCGCCGCGGGATGATGCTGGTACTGCTCGTATGTATCGTCGTGGCGACAATGATTGCTGGTGGCGTCTGGTGGAAGATGAAGACGACACAGCTCGGCGGCGCAATGGTCACCGAGAAACCCGCATCACCATCGTCTTCGCAGCCTGCTGCGCCAGCACCCAAAGATCTGACCACCGCGCCCGTACCTTCGGTCCCCAACGCGGACGGAACGACGGCAGCGCAATCCAATCCTGACGCGATCGACAACGCCGATGATTCCGACAGTTCTCCGGCAAGCGCCCAGGAGATGGCGAAGTTTCCCCGCGTAACCGGAATTCGCCACTGGTCCTCAGCCGATTCGAGCACCATCGTTCTCGATCTGGAAGATCAGGTGCAATACGAAGAGCACCAGATTTCGAACCCCAACCGCTTCTACTACGATCTGCGCGACACGCAGCTGGCCGCCGATCTCGCCGGAAAATCCATCGATATCGGCGACGGTTTCCTCAGCCGCATTCGCATCGCGCAACCCACTGCGGGCATGACGCGCATTGTGCTGGAGATGAAGTCCGGCTCAACGGCGCACCCGGCGGTGAGCCTCGAGCCAAATCCGTACCGGCTGGTGATCGAAGTTCACAAGCCTGGAGCGCAGCCGAAGGGCGCGGTCAACTTGTTCCCGAACTCGCCCGAAGCAGAGAAGAGCAAGCTGGCGATTGTAGTCCCGCCTCCGACGAAGGAGGATTTGCAGTTGCGCGCGCGCGTGCCCAAAATGCGCATCGTCGTCGACGCCGGCCATGGTGGATGGGACCTTGGCACGGTGGGCCGCCGCGGCCTGCTCGAAAAAGATCTGGTGCTTGAGATCGCGCAGCGCCTTGGGAAATTGTTGCAGAGCCGACTCGGCGCGGAGGTAATCCTCACGCGAGACGACGACAACTATATTCCGCTTGACCAACGGGCCGAGATCGCGAATGAGGCGCAGGCGGATCTGTTCGTCTCCGTGCACGCGAACTACAGCGACCTGCCTTCGGCGCGCGGCGTGGAAACGTATTACACAAATTTCTTTTCCGCACCCGGATCACGAGCAGAATTGAAAGACGTATCGACGGCTGCGACGGCCAGCACCAAAAATGCTCCAACGCTTTCCGCCGCCGACTTGCACGAACGCATTGAGCAGTCGCGCCGCCTCGCCGCCAGCGTGCAGCGTTCACTCTTTGGAACACTGTCGGCGCAGAATCCCGGCCTGCGCGACCGCGGTATTAAAGAAGCCGGATTCGTCGTGCTCACCGAAAGCGCGATGCCCGGAATTCTGGCCGAAGTTTCCTTCGTCTCCAGCCCCACCGACGAGCAGAAACTGCGCAGCGACGGTTACCGCGAAGAGATTGCAGAAGCCCTGTACAAGGGAATCGCTCGCTACGCAGCGACTTCCAAGAACGTGAAGATCGCCAGCGCAGGGAAGTAACGCTCGATTCCTAAAACCCTCACACTTGGTCGCGGTGCACCGTTTCCATTGAAAACGCAGGCAGGCACACCGCAATGTATTCCGCTCCATCGGCATGCGGCGTCGAGTAGCGCACCCATTCACCGGCGTGTGTCACCACGGCCTGCCCCGCCTGTACGTTGATGGACCCATTCTTGTGTTCGACGCGCAGCATACCCTTCAACACGATCGTAAATTCGTCGAACTCGGGCGTCTGGCCCGGCTCCAGCCATCCCGACGGACTGCGCATGTGAGCGATGCTCGCCGCCGTCGTCTTCGAATTCACGCGGCCAATATATTCGTCGATCAGTTTGGGTTTATTTCCGGCGGACTGAATACGGGTAGGTTGCGAGATGAGTGTGGGCATAGATGTAAGTAAAGTTACTGGAAGATAATTTTACTGACAAACCAAACGGCCCTCGCGATCGAAAACGCGAAGGCCATTTGCTCCTCGGAGGACGACATGCGCGGAGCTCTTACGGACACGGGTAAGGTGTCCCAGGAGTCGGCGGCGTTCCTGGAATTACTGTAGGCGGTCCTGGTATCCCGTCTGGCCCCGGTGCGCCGGGCATCACCGTTGGCGGAGTCCCTGGCGTGCCCGGAGTCCAGCAGGTTCCGTTGTTGTTCGAGTTATAAGGCGGAGGCACAGGGCGACCTGCAATGGGCTGTTGGGCAAGCGGATGATGTCCCACGTCTTTCACGGCCTTCGCCACTTCATCCGTTTGCAGTGTGACCGACTGCTGCAGCGTTAGCTCGACCGGCGAGCCCACATCGAGATAGAAATTTCGCGTATGTGCCAACATGGCAAACGAAGCCAAGCCACCAATCGCCGCGCCCACGGTCAAACCGATGCCGGTGTCGATCCCCTTAGATCCCGAGGTCTGCACGCTCGCAGTAAGGCAATTCGGCGGCGCGCCCGTGCATCCCGGTGGCAAAGAACTCGTGAGCGTGCCCGTCGAACTCCCCGCCGAGTGGCCAATGAGCGCGCCGATGCCCGCGCCAGCCGCGATCATTCCTACCGCAGTCGCGCCGCGGTTCGGCCCGGGATCGCGGAGAGCATAACCATCGCTGCTCTCGAGCGTTGCAGAGCCGGAGATCGGCGCAACGTAGCCATCGGGAAAGGTGATCGACACGGATTGCAACCGCAACTCGCCGCGCTCGCCATGACGCTCCAGTTTGTCGAGCTTGCCTTGTACAAACGTTCCCGGCGGAATCGCGACTTGGTTGCCGGAGTCGACGGGCGCCGTAATTTGCGCATAGATGTCATCGCCGCGATGAAGCACCCGGCTCTGCACCGGCTGAGTAAGAACCATCGCAACGTTCGTGCCCGCAGGAATGGTCAGTATTGGAACGCGATTGCCGGCTGCCACCTGCGGTGGTTCAGCTGGAGCATTGTTCTGATCCTGGCTTTGCGCGGTACCACCAAAACTTGCCAAAAAAATCGCGGCCAGAGCCGCGCTGTGTAAGAAGATTCTTTTTGAAAACCTGAAGATTGAAATTGTTGACGTTGAAGTTTCTGACGAAGAGAGAGACGAAATCTTTCGACGACGGCACGCCATGTGGCACCTCTCTCGAAAGCTTTTCTGGAGTGGCGCTTTCGAATTGTGCTACCAAGTCGAACCCGATTACGCCTCTTTGGACTCGCTCACCTCACAGAACGATATCGTTTGTCCGGTAAAGCTTTGCAAAATGTCAGTATCGATTTGTAAAGCTGCGTCAGATGCGGGAGCGCGCCGTGTTGTTGTTGATTATTCCAGCTTCTCTGAAACCCAACGCGAAACGGCCGTCACCATTTTTCGCGGGGCGAAGCGCGTGGACTCCGCCAGCAGCCAATTGTGTGTGCCTGAGATGGCTAACCCGCGTCCTTCCATCACGGCGCGATAACCATCGAGCGCGACTTTCTCCGCGCTCATCGCGCCGAACTTGAAGAGCCGCGACTTGTCGATTCCCGCCCGTTGTGCGAACCCGGTATGCGTTGCGCCCGGGCAAAAGCATGTGACCGTAACACCCGAGCCATGCAGTTCGTTCGCAATCGCTTCCGAGAAAGAGATCACATACGCCTTGGTGGCGTAGTAAACAGCCAGCAGCGGACCCGGCTGAAATCCCGCGGTAGATGCGACATTCATGATGCGTCCGCTACCGCGTCGAATCATCGCCGGCAGAAAGAGTCGCGTGAGTTCGGTGAGCGCCGTGATGTTGAGATCAATCTGTCCTAGGATTTCGTTCTCCGGTATCTGAGCGAATTTGCCGAACGCACCGAATCCAGCATTGTTGATAAGAATGTCCACAGCAATGCCTTCGCGCTGCAACTGATCGAAGAGAAACTTTCGTGCCTGAAATGCCGCGAGATCGAGCGGAACAGTTTTCACCGCTACGCCAAGCGGTTGCAGTTCAGCCGCAACTTGCGCCAGCCTGTCGCCGCTGCGGGCAACGAGCACTAAATTGCGCCGGTCGCGCGCAAAAAGTTTTGCGAGTTCATATCCGATGCCGCCGGAAGCCCCGGTGATGAGAACAGTAGACATGCGGATATTTTAGAGCGAATGATAAAGCAGAAAATAAAAATCCCACCCGTACGCCGCAGCGTGAAGGGTGGGACAGTTGTGTGTCTTTAACAGCTACGCGTGCGCCAGTTCAACGCCATAGATCGAATGCCAACTGGTCGCGGCTTTGAGTTTGTCGTTGACGTTCTCGATATTCTTCACGCCCTCGGTTTCAAGCCACTTGCGGAACGCCGCCGCGCCTTGCTTGGCGTAGATCGGGATTCCGTCTTTCCAGGTCGCGCGGCCGCAGAGCACGCCGTTGAACTTCACTCCGGATTCCCCGGCAAGTTCCAGCGTCTCGCTGAACTCCGCATTGCTCACGCCCGCGGATAAATAAATAAAAGGCTTCGTCGCGACGGCAGCCGCTTTGTGGAACTGATCGATGGCTTCTTGCTTTGTATAAGCTTTCTGCCCGCCGAAGCACTTCACGCCTTCGACAAACTTCATGTTCACGGGCACTTCCACCTTCAGCACGTCCACTCCATAACGATCTTTCGAGAACTCGCGCATGCTCTCGGTCACGATCTGCGGTTTTTTCTTGGCGTACTCAAGCCCTTTCTCGTCGGCGCCTTCTTCATATCCGACAAACTCAAGGAAGTAGGGAATATCGTTGGCGCGGCATTCGTCGCCGATGCGCTCGACCCAGGCGTGCTTTTTATCGTTCACATCTTTCGGATCGAATGGAGAGTAATACAGCAGAATCTTGACGCAATCCGCGCCCGCTTCTTTCAGGCGCTGCGCCGACCAGTGATCGAGCAGATCGCCGAGGCGTCCCGGACCGGTCTTGTCGTACCCAGTCTTTTCATAAGCGAGCAGCAGTCCGGCGTTCTTCGCGCGCCGCTTCGAGGCCGGCAATCCCCACTCCGGATCGAGCAAAATGGCCGAGGCATGCGGGGTCAGGACTTCGGTGACCAGCGATTTGAACTCTTCCATTTGCGCGTTGGTGACTTCGCTGCCGCCTTTTTCCTTCGACAGAGACTTCTGCAGCGAGCCGCGCTGGTCCATGGCTGCGGCCGCGATGACGCCGCGCTCGTTTGAGACTCGTTTGAGACCGGCCAGTTTGCCGGGGGTGAGCTTCATGACAATCCTCCTGGGGATACGGGTGAGATGACTGCAGAAATGCGCAACAAAATAACCAATATTGTAAACCAAGGAGCGGGGAAAACGGCACGAACGCTGCGCAGCTTAAACGAATGCTAAAGCGCCCAGTTCTGAACCTTTAATCCGTGCACTCGCCGAAATTCTTTCTCGTTATTAGTCACCAGAATCAGCCCTGATGCCAGCGCATGCGCCGCGATCCATAGATCGTTGTTGCCAATCATTTCGCCGCGGCGTTCCAACTCTGCACGAAGAAAGCCGTAGGTGTGCGCCGCATTGTCGGGAAGAGGCAACGTGGGCACGAGGTCTGAGAGCTGCTGCAAGCGGTGCAGTGATTGCTCACGAAGCGCATTCTTTTCTGCGCCGTACAGCAACTCTCCATATGTAATCACCGAAAGAACGGCTTCTCCGGGACGAATCGTTTCAAACCGGCGCACAACGCCTTCTGGCCGTCCTTTGCGGATGTAAATGCAGATGTCAGTATCCAGAAGATACCGGGGCTCGACAATCACAGGCCCTTTCGCTTCTGCGGGAAATCTTTGTGGCGATCCGGAATATCGAAATCGTCCGGCAATCCCGCGAGCAGTTCGAAGGCCCGGACGATATTATTTTCCTTTTCCCGCAGAACCACTTCGTCGCCGCGGCGGAAGATTTCAACTTCCTTTCCCTTGAACCGGAATTCTTTGGGCAAGCGAAGCGCTTGACTATTGCCAGAACGGAATACTTTAGCTGTAGTCATATGTATATACTTTAAGTATATACATGGGCGGGAATTGAAGACAAACGGAATCGCTCATGGCGAGGCTCGGAGCGGACACAGGTCGCGCAATAAAGGCGCCTGCCAATCTGATGACTCTCTAGGCTGGTATCAATCGCCCCGAATCCGGTTCCATTGCCGTGCAGCTTTGTCCGAACCGATCCCACCAATTCCTTCCTGCTGCGTCTAAACAACCGTCTCATCCCGGAGGACAAAGACAATGAAAACAACGAAGGCCACCAACAGATTGTTGCTCGCGTTTATGTTGATTCTAGCCAGCCTCAGCCCAGCCGCATTCAGCGTCGCGGCCCACGCCGACGATGCCGACCACACCGCTCCCACATACGACATGAAGGCTCAGGCCCTGCTCGATCTCGAAACTATGCAGAAAAAGTTTGTCGACCTGGCCAATGCCGTTCCCGCCGACAAACTCAATTGGCGTCCCTCGCCCGATTCACGCTCCTTCGCCGAAGTGTTTCTCCACGTGGCCGGAGAGCGCTACGGCATCCTCAACCTGATGGGCGCCGAAAAGCCGGAGGGATTCAACGGGAAGACATTCGAGAAATCGACCACCGACCGCGCCCAGATCGTCACCGAACTCAACAAGTCTTGGGCATTCACTCAGAAGACGATTCAGGCGATGCCTAATGCCGAGTTCGCCAAACTGCTGCCCAAACTCGGACCGCAGGCCAATGCCGGAGACGTGATCTACATCCTCGTCGCCGACGCGCATGAACATCTGGGACAATCCGTCGCCTACGCCCGCGAAAACGGCATCGTCCCACCCTGGACGGTCGAAGCGCAGAAGAAAGCTGCGGAGCAGAAAGCGGGTCAGAAGTAATATTTCGCGTCATAATTTCGCGTCAGGAGGCATCAAGTCTTGACCGCTTTAACTCGAAGGAACGCAATTCGTCTGTTGAGCACGGCTTCCGCCGGAGCGTTATGGGCCGCGCAGAGCGGTGCGAGTTCTCTGGTTTCGCACAGAGCGTTCGCACCGGCGGCAAATGACGATCCGGCGCCTCTCCTCGCCCCCGGATCTCCGATGTCGCCGGAGAGGATCGCTCTCATCGAGGAGTTCAAAGAGAAATCCGCCGGTCTGGAAAAAAACTTCGAGGTGAGGAGCTTTAAAAGCGACTGGGTCATGCCCTATCGTCTGTTCCGGCCCGCTGCATCCGGCAAGCTGCCGCTGATCTTGTATCTGCATGGCAGTGGTGGACTGGGCGACGACAATCAGAAACAAATGGGCCTGGGAAATATTTTCGGCACGCGCGTTTGGGCGCTTCCTGAGAACCAAAAAAAGTTCCCGTGCTACGTAGTCGTGCCGCAAACCGACCGCGGATGGGCACGCTACGATCTGTCACAACAGAGCGAGGGGCCCGCGAAAGTGCTTCCTGGGCTGGGTGAGGGATCGCGGATAGCGCTGGGGATTGTCGCTGCGCTGTGCCGTGAATTTGCGATCGATAGCAAGCGGATTTACGTCACTGGTCAATCCATGGGCGGCGCGGGCGTGTGGAATGTGATCACGCATCGTCCGAAAGTTTTCGCTGCCGCAGTGATCTGTTGCGGAAGCCGGTCCACTGACGATGGAACAGGCTCGATTGAAATGCCGCTGTGGGTCTTCCAAGGTGATGCCGATCAGACGGTGCCCGTGGCCTTGTCGCGGGAACGGATAGCGGCGCGGCGCAAAGCGGGAGGGCATCCTCTCTACACCGAATACGCCGGTATCGACCACAACGTCTGGGAGTGGGCTTACACCGAGCCGGAACTGGTGAAGTGGGTATTTGGGCAGCGCCGTGGCTAAAGCCGTGCAGCCGTTTCGCTGAGATCATGATGCGATCCGAGCACAAATCCAACTCCAACTCGTTTTACGCCTGCGGGATCTTCGTTTTAGCGGGACTGCTGTTTGCGCGGTCGGCGCAGGCACAGACACTCTCGCTGCCCGCGGACTCCCCGCGCTGGGCATTGTATGGCCAGGCCGATGTAACCGAGTTTCAAGGCCGCAAGGCCCTTCACCTCGATGGTGGTGCGGCATTCGTCAAAGATCTCGAGATGCGCGACGGCGTCATCGACGTGGACGTTGCAACTCCGGCAGAGCGCGGATTTTTCGGCATCCAGTTTCGTGTGGTGAATGGCGGCGCCAATGTCGATGATTTGCAACGCTTCGCCATCAACGGGGAGTGGGTCTATCTTCGGCAGCACAAGTCAGGCCGTCCCGATGCGATGCAGTACACGCCGGTGATCAACGACGGCCTGAACTGGCAACTCTACAATGGGCCCGGCTTCACCGGAGCCGTGGATGTTCCGAGAAATGTTTGGTTCCACCTGCGGCTGGAAGTGACCGGCGCGCAGGCTAAGTTCTATGTCAAAGACATGGAGAAACCTGCGCTGGTGATGGACGATCTGAAAAGCGGCATTCAGAAAGGCGAAATCGCGCTGGCAGTGTTGACTGGCGCGACGTATTTTTCGAATTTCGAAGTGCGAACCACGCCGGATACGCCCTGGCAGCGGCATCTGCCGCCGATGCCGTCCAATATGTTGACGAAGTGGAGCCTGTCGCCGGCCTTCGATGCGCTAGCGCGCAATCTGGAACGGCCATTGACGCCTTCGGAGATCGCTGCCCTGCCATGGCAGGACGTAGAGGCGGAGCCGCCGGGCTTGGTGGTCATCGGCAGATATCGTGAGAATCCGCACCCCGTGGTCACGTTTCAGCAGGATTTCTCTACGCGTCTGCAGCCGCAGCCGGGAATGAAAGTTGTGTATGCGCGAACCACCATCGATTCAGACCGCGAACAGGTAAAAAAGCTCGACATTGGTTATAGCGACGATGTCAGCGTCTTCCTGAATGGCCACATTCTCTATCGCGGACGAAGCGCGCAAAGTTTCCGCGATCCCGGTTTCCTCGGCATCGTAAACCTGGACAACGACTCCGTTTACCTGCCGTTAAAGAAAGGCCGCAACGAATTGATGCTCGCGGTGAGCGAACTCGGTGGGGGCTGGGGATTTATTTGCCGATTGTCCGACCCGGAAAAGTGAAAGCGTTCGCCGCCTAGGCATCGTGGCGGAATTTCGCGAATTCTTCGGGGCTCTTAAATCTTTTCATTGCCGCAGCGTAATTCCGTTCAACACCGCCTGCTGCTTGGCGATCAGCGACTGAACCCCCTGCCCCGCCAGCCCCAACATCTTCTGCAACTGGGCATCGTCGAAGACCTGATGCTCAGCCGTCGCCTGCACCTCCACCAGCTTGTGCCCGGCCGTCATCACAAAATTCATATCGACGTCGGCGCGCGAATCTTCCTCATAGCAGAGATCGAGCAGAATCTCTCCGTCGACAATTCCCACGCTCACCGCGCCGACGAAATCCTTCAGCGGGACAGAAGTCAGCGTCCCTGCATCCACTAATTTCTGCAGCGCCAGGCCAAGCGCGACAAATGCGCCAGTAATCGAAGCCGTCCGCGTGCCGCCGTCGGCCTGAATCACGTCGCAGTCGATCCAGATCGTCCGCTCGCCCAGCCGCGCCAGGTCGGTCACTGCCCGCAGCGAACGCCCAATCAGCCGCTGGATCTCGTGTGTCCTCCCGCTCTGCCGCCCCTTCGAAACTTCGCGCGGAGTGCGGGTCAGCGTGGAACGGGGCAGCATGCTGTACTCGCTGGAAATCCATCCCTTGCCCGAGTTACGCATGAATTGGGGCACGGTTTCCTCAATCGATGCGGTGCAGATGACCCGCGTATTGCCCATTTCCATTAGCACCGACCCCTCAGCGGTGGAGATGAATTCGGGCGTGATGGTGACAGGACGAAGTTGCTCAGGAGAACGGTTATCCGATCGAAAGAACATGCAGAAATACTAAATCATTGGAAGGAAAGGGAATTCAGTTATTGACAACAGATATATCGAAAGATATAGTTAACGACAGATCGAATGAATCAAGTTTTCAGTTTCAGGTTTCCAGTCTTCGGGACCCGGAAACTAGAGACTAGAAACTGAATTAAAGGAGCTTTAATCATGTACGGAAGATGTGGAAGTGGAAGTTGGTGGCGCGGCGCAGTCGGAGCGCCCTTTATGGGCGGAGGATTTCCCTGGGGAGGCCGTGGTGGCCGCTGGGGACGTTTCTTTGGCCCGGGCGAAATTCGTCTCGCCCTGCTCTCGATGCTCGAAGGCGGCCCCAAGCACGGCTACGAGCTGATGAAAGAGCTGGAGTCGAAGTCAGGCGGTATCTATAAGGCGAGCGCAGGAGCGATCTATCCCGCCCTGCAGCAACTCGAAGATGAAGGCCTGGTCACCTCTGACCAGCCGGCAGGGAAGCGAACCTATTCGCTTACCGAGACCGGCAGAGCTGAACTCCAGCGCGAGGCTGAAACCGTGAAACAAATCTGGCAGCGCGCCGAGCAGGCTGGAGAGTGGGGACCCTGGATGGGCATGGAAGGCGCCGAAGTCATGCGCCCCGCCGCGGCCGTGATGAAAACTGCGTTGCGCGCCGCGACTCGCGGATCGCACGATTCAGCTCGCATCGCCAAAATTCGCGAGATCCTCGAGCGCGCGAAGCGTGATCTCGAATCGCTCGAGAAATAATCAAGGATCCCTTTAGTTCGCGCGAATGTGCGGTGGGCAGTAACGTGGAAGAGCGGCGCTTCAGGGCCGCGTAATGTTGCGATGATGGATGGGCTTTAGCCCCTGCCTTACTGCCCACTCTGCAACTGCGTCACAAGCTGGTTGACGGCGGAGACGTCGTAAAAAGAAGACAGATCCGCATGGCCGGCGAGCGTCTCGCGCTCTTTGCCGTCCACCAGAATCTTGACGCGTAAAATTCCCGGCGTGTTTGCCGAAACGGTGTGGATCAGCGACGCAACCGTCAACTCTTCCACCAGAACTCCGGATCGATGCGTGTCCGCGAACGCCGAATTCAAATCAATCACCGCCACTCCTGGATCCACCAGAAACACGCTGCGTACCTCCGCGCCCGCGCCGAGCACATGCGGAGAGCTCTTATCGAGATAGAGCGAGAGCAGCGCCCGCAGCAATTCTTCAGCCCGCTGCTGCCGTCCAGAAGGCAGTGGAATCTGTGCCGAAGATGCGCGCAGGCTGCCGTCCGAGTCATACGCAACGAACAGAGTGACATGCTCCGTCGGCCCTGCCACCGGCGGCGCGAGCGGACGCGTGTCGGTCGTCACCACCGTTTTCTGAACGACCGTCTTGCGCATGTGCCACGCATAAAAACTCAGGCCCATCGCAGCCATGAGCAGCACCGCCGTCGCAATCACCAGATGCCGCGGAATCATTGCGCTGCTCCAAACTGATCGCGATTCGCCGCGATCGCCGTCGCCACGGCGCTGGTGATCAGCTGCTGATAATCCGGCGCGGTCAACTGCGATACGTCCGCGCCCTGCGGCGCAACCTCCACTGCAATGGCCGCTCCCGTCAAATTATTCAGCGGACGCAGCGGCGCCGCCAGCGTGCGCACCGGAATCTGCCGCCGCTGCAGCTCTCCAGCTACCGCGCTAGCCGCTGTCTGGCTCAAGGGATGCGCGCCATGTTGCGCTGTTGTCCACGAACGAAATGGTCCGTGATCGTCTTCGCCATAGGGTAAAAGCGCGGTATATACACGCACTCCATGTCCGCTGGATGCCGCATGCAGCGCAATGTAGATGGCCGCATGATCTTCATTCGCAAACGTCGCCCGCTGATCGAGCGGCACATTCGCATCGGAGTCGCGCAGCACCAGCGTCGTAATCCCGCGGCTTTCCAACTCCTGCCGCAGGCTGCGCGCCAGCGCCACAGTCACGTCTTTTTCCAGAAGCGTGTTGCTCAACGTTTCCCCGTGATCGTCTCCGCCGTGGCTCGCATCGATGACGGCAAAATAACGCCGCTGAGTCGGCGAGATGGGTATATTTGCTGGCGCATTCGCTGTCGGTTGTGTCGGAGCTGCCGAGTTTCCCGCAATTGGCTGCCCCGTGCCTGCCGGTGCCGATGCCGCTGCGCTCGCCGTCGGCGCAATTGTGATCGTCCTTCCGTCGTTGCTGAAACTCGCCATCACCGGGACCGTCGCCGTCACCGTGACCACGGCTGCACTATTGTTTTCGCTATAGTTCGCCGAAGGGATGGCTTTATTTCCGAAGGTCAGCGTCGGCGAGGCCGGCGCAACCACCGGCTCGCGCGCGAACGTCATGCGCAGACTGCCGGCCTCAGTGGCAATTGTCGGATTGACTGGCGCGCTGAAGTGGAAGACCAATCGCGGAGGATTTTCCGCTGCCAGCGACGCGGTGAAATGCGTTCCCACTCCACCCACGAACAGCCGGCCCGATTCTTCGTGCACCGTCACCGGCCCGCCCAAAAAGCGCGGGAGCAGGGAACCGAGAGCCGCTACCGGGACCAGACCACGCCCGTTGTGGAATAGGAATTTCGCTCCCAGGTCAGCGTCGCGTCCCTGGACCTTGGCGCGATTTTTCCCCTCCTGAAAATCACCTTCCACGTTGTTGTAGCGCAGCCGCCAGCGTTCGCCATCCGCTTTCGCGCTCACTCGGCCCAGAGGCTCGAGCAGTTCCAGCAGCCCGACATAATCTCGCCCATCATGCTGCATCAGCGAAACGGAATAATTGGCTGCGACCGAGAATACGGCGAGGTGTTTCTCCGGTGCCGCCGTGCCCAGAATAGCCGAGAGCAAAATCGCACAGGTAAGCACCAGCGCCAGCGTAGCGCCCGGCCTGCTGTAGAGGGGGCGTCTCGTCCGCTCGAATCCAGCTTCATCTTCAATCCAGCGCATACGCCGTCAACCCGCTCAACAGCTTGGGATAAAAATCCGTCGACTTCTGCGGCATCACTTCTCCGGCGAAAGCCACATCGCGTACCTGTTGCACCGGGCACGGATTCATCAGGAATACGATCTGCGCCTCGCCCTTGCGGACTTGCTCCAACGCCTCGCCCGCGTCGCGAATATACGAAAGATTTTGCTGATTGCGAATCGACTCTTCGGAAAGTTTCAGCACCCCTTCCAGCAGGCACTTGTGCAACTGCACCACATCGAGCGCCCGCTGTCGCGGCGAAAATCCCGCCAGCGCCAGCGCTTCACCCTTTGGCGAGTGCAACAAGAACGCCCGGTTCGCCGCCACGGCTAGCAGAACCGTTCCCGCTTTTCCCCCATCTCGCAAAAGCGCCGTAGCCTGCTTACCATCGAGCGCGGGGTCGGTTTCCTCCACGGCAAAGTAAGCGCGGCTCGCATTTTGAAAATCATCCACTGAGAACTCTTTCAGCGAATGCACCACGCGATGCGTCGGCAAAATCAGCAGCCCCGGATCGTTCATATTCACGAACGTCATCATCACGAACTCATGCGGAGCATCTTTCCCGCTATCACCCGATTGCGCCCGGCATTCATCCCGAAAATTCAGCGCCGTCTCATACCGATGGTGCCCATCCGCGATCACGAGCTTTTTATGGCTCATCTTCTCCCGCAGCGCCGTAATGGCCGCCTCATCCGAAACCAGCCAGGCTCGATGTGACACGCCATATTCATCGATCACGTCAATCGTCGGCGTCGGCTTCATTCCGCTCCGGAGCAGGGAATCGATCTCCCCGGCATCTTCGTACAGCAAGAAGAGCTGTTCATAATGCGCCCGCGTCGCCCGCAGCAACTCCAGCCGGTCCGCCTTCGGCTTGGCCAAAGTCTGTTCATGCCGAAAGACGACCTTCGCCGAATAATCCTCGACTCGCCCTAGGGCAATAAATCCCATCCGCTCGGCCTTTCCCCCGCTCGGAGTTGCAAAAGTCTGCGTATACACATAGACCGACGGCCGTTCGTCCTCCCGCAAAATCCCTTCGCGCCGCCACTCCGCCCCATACGCAGACGCCCGCGTATATACGTTGTGCGCCGTATTGTCGTCGGCCTCGCGCCGTCCCAGAATGATGCGCACCAGGTTGTAGGGACTGGCCGCATAGTAACGTTCCTGCATCTCGGAAGTAATCTTGTCGTAGGGTTGGGTAACCACCAGCGTGGGGTTCACCCGCTGAGGGTCGTAGCGAAGCGCGCGAAACGGTCGGATATCAGCCATAAGAAATGTTTTAATGAGTAGCGATTGTAACAAGATAGAGTTTGTGGGAAGTTGGTCCGTTATGCCCGCCGAAACTGCCCGTCCGTCGCGCCCTCTCAGCCCGAATGCAAAATATGTGACTTCAACACCATGTCACCGATTTTTGACAAATTCCTTTTCTCCACTACACACAACATGTGCTAACATCCGCGGCAGTGAGGTATTTTATGGCCCGCCTGATGCTTGGTGATGGGCGCCGGTCATCTCGCCCTGAGGCTCGAAGTCTTCCTTATCTGGGGATAGCCGTCCCCGGTCGTCTGGCCGCGTTCACCGCGACACTGGTCCTCATCACGTTTTTCTGTAGCCTCACCCCGGCTTTCGCGCAGACTGACGTCAATGATGTGCATGTCGCCCCGCGCGAAGTTACCAAGCCCGAAGTTGCAAAATCTGACACCGCCCCCAACCCCGACATCCCATCGACCTCTGGCCTGACTACCCGCGTGCGCCCACTGAGGGTGGATGTCGACATGGTACTGGTCCCGGTCACCATCACCGACCCGATGAACCGGCTTGTAACCGGCCTCGAGAAAGATAACTTTCAACTCTTCGAAGGCAATACCGCGCAGGACATCAAGTCCTTCTCCAGCGAAGACGCGCCGGTTTCTCTCGGCGTGATCTTCGACTCCAGCGGCAGCATGAGTAGCAAAATGGATCGCGCCAAAGACGCGGTCATGGAATTTTTCAAGACGGCCAATCCGCAAGACGAGTTCTTTATGATCACCTTCTCCGACGAGCCCGAAGAGGTGACCGATTTCACCAGCTCCGTCGATGAAATCCAGAACAAGCTGGTCTTCGCCGTCCCGCGCCGCCGCACTGCCCTGCTTGACGCCATCTACATGGGCGTCACCAAAATGCGCCAGGCCAAATTTCCCAAGAAGGCTCTGCTGATCATCTCCGACGGCGGCGACAATCACTCCCGGTACACCGAAAACGAAATCAAGTCTCTGGTCAAAGAAGCCGACGTCATGATCTACGCCATCGGCATCTACGACCGCTTCTTCCCAACCACCGAAGAGCGCCTCGGCCCCGAACTCCTCAGCGAGATCACCGAACTCACCGGCGGACGCGCCTTCACCATCGACAACCCCAACGATCTTGGCGACGTAGCCACCAAGATCGGAGTCGAGTTGCGCAATCAATATGTCCTCGGCTACAAACCCAACAAGATTGCCCGCGATGGCAAATGGCGTAAGATAAGGGTCAAGTTGTTACCTCCGAAAGGATTGCCGCCGCTACGGGTGTATGCCAGGACGGGATATTACGCGCCGAACGAATAGTCCCCAAAAGTTTCCCTTTCTTCTAGCCTTGGCCTTAGTCTTTGTAGGGACAGCGCTGGCGCAATCGCCGTCTGCTGCTCAAGAAAAAGCGTCGCCGCAAGCTGCGCAACCCGCCCAATCCCAGGAGTCGGCAAAGCCCCAAGCCGACCAGGACAAGAAGCCCGACGATCAGGGCGTCTTCGTTTTCAAAAAAGACGTCGATGAAGTTCTCCTCCACGCCTCCGTTATCGATGACAAGCAGCACATCGTTACCAATCTTGATCGTGGCGCATTCACTGTCTTCGAAGACGGCAAGCAGCAATCCATCCTTTCTTTTCGCCACGAAGATATTCCGGTCGCCATGGGAATCGTCATCGACAACTCCGGCTCCATGCGCGAAAAGCGGAACAAGGTCAATCAGGCCGCGCTCAATCTCGTGCGTTCCAGCAATCCCAAAGACGAAGTCTTCATCGTCAACTTCAACGACGAATACTATCTCGACCAGGATTTCACCAACGATCTGCTGAAACTCAAAGACGCGCTGGAAAAGATTGACGCCCGCGGAGGCACTGCGCTCTTCGACGCAGTCGTCGCCTCAGCCGAGCACTTGAAGCGCAACGCTCGGCTCGAAAAGAAAGTTCTCTTCGTCGTTACCGACGGTGAAGACAACGCCAGCAACGAAAATCTTGAGCAGGCGATTAAGCAGTTGCAGGAAGAAAACGGACCATCCGTCTACGCCATCGGCATTCTCGGCGATGAGGAACATCCCAAGAAAGCGCGCCGTGCGCTCGAAATCATCGCGCAGCGCACCGGCGGTATCGCCTTCTTCCCGAAGACGCTCGACGAAGTCGATGCGATCAGCAAGACAATCGCCGGCGATATCCGCAATCAGTACACCATCGGATACAGACCAACGAATCCCAAATCTACCGGCGGATTCCGCCAGATTCGGGTCGACGCCCACGGCAAAGGCCACAGCAAAATGACGGTCCGCACCAAGACCGGTTACTATGCCGGCCCACAACCCGCCGCTAGCAGCGGCAAATAGAGCACGGGACGATGTGGCGCGGACGCACTCGTCTGCGATTCCGTAAGAATCTTCCCTCCATTCCCAATTCGGACCCGATCTGCGGAAATGATTCGCGAGATGAGCCTCTTGTCATTGAAATGTGAGTATGGTTAAGAATACGCGAGGATATATTTACATTGTGTAAATACACTCGATGCGCTACACTTGGGACGATAAGAAGAACCGTCGCAATCTGAAATTGCACGGCATCATCTTTGAAGACGCAATCCGAATCTTCGCTAGTCCAACGGTGGAAAGAGTTGACGACCGGTTCGATTATGGGGAGCAACGTGTTTACGCCATTGGAATTGTTAACGGGGTAGAAATCACAGTTGTCTATACCGACGTTGGAGAGGAAGAAAGACGGATCATCTCAGCCTGGCGCTCCGCGCCCCATGAACGCCGCCAATATTGGCGAATGATCAAGAGGAAAGTGAATTGAAAGCGAACGGATCCACCGCAAAGCGAGCTGGGAATAAACGGCGTCCTGCCACCGACTGGCCGCGGTTACGCCGTCTGAGCGCTTCCGATATACGCAAAGGTATCGACGCCGACCCGGACACTCGCGCTACCGATTCTAACTTCTGGAAGACTGCCAAGCTTGTACTTCCCACTCCAAAAGAAATCGTTACCATGCGTCTCGACGCCGATTTGCTCCGCTGGTACCGCCGCGAACCCGGCTACCAGACCCGCATCAACGCGATTCTGCGCGCCTACATGCAGGCTCATGATCCGGCCTGACCGCGCTCCGCGCCATCCCCATGCGCCAGCTTGCAATGCTCATCAAACTGCGCCCGCAGCGACTTCTGATACTCCACCAAATCCGGGCGATGCCCACTGCTTTGCGCCTTAAACGCAGCCGAGCAAAGCGTACAACTCGCTTCCACTGGAATATTTCCCAGCCATTTTGTCACGCGCAAAGTTGGCTTCTTCATGGATGTGAATCTAGAACGGCATGAATCTGGACGCAGCTCGACTCGGTAATCGATTACCAGAAACTACTTCTTCACCTTCGGCCTGACATTTGGCGCCAACGCCGTCGATCGCCGCAGCACAAGCTTGGTGGTCAGGTCGTACTCGCGCCCCTCATTGGAACTCGGTTCGCGCCCGGCCTCATTGAGCAGCGCCTGAAACGCGATCCTGGCCAGCTCTGCTTGCGACATCTGCACCGTAGTGAGCGGAGGCGTCGTGAACTCGGACAGCCGAATATCGTCAAATCCAATCAGCGACAAATCATCAGGAATTTTAATATTGCGGTCGTAGGCCTCGCGCATCACGCCGATCGCAGTCATATCATTCGAGCACAGCACGGCCGTCGGCGGATTCGGCAGGTCCATCAATTCGACCAGCGCCTTCATGCCACCATCCATGTGATGATCGCCCACCACGATCAGATCGGGCGAAAGAGCGATCTCCGTCATCGCCGCCTTGAACGCCGCGCGCCGCGCCGCCGCCGATTTCAAATGCACCGGCCCGCTTACGAACGCAATTCGATTGTGCCGGAATGCCGCCAGATGCTGCACCGCCTGCCGGATTCCGTTGTCATAGTCGATCCGGATATTCGCAATCCCCGGAACATTCGGCCCCACATCGACAAATACCAGCGGAACTTTTCGGAAGCGCAAGTGGTCGAGCAGCGTATCTTCCATGCCGAACGTCAGAATGGCGACGCCATCCACGCGGCGTTCAATCATGCGCCGTACCGACGATTCCATCCGCTTCGGGTCGTGCACCGTCGAGGTCACGAGAATTTCGTAATTATTCTGCACCGCCAGATTCTCGAACGTCTGAACGATTTCGGGGAAGAAAGGATTCGTAATCTCCGAGACGATCAGGCCAAAGATTCGGCTGCGCCCTGAAACCAGCGCCCGTGCCTGCGTGTTCGGGAAATATCCCAGCTCGTCGACGACCTTCCACACCCGCTTGGCGAGCTGTGGATCCACCGTCGGGACATGGTTGATCGTCCGGGATACAGTGGCAGTCGAAACTTTCGCGCGCCGCGCGATCTCGCGGATATCCATAGGTGGAAAGAGGCAGACGAATTACAACGCGAGCCACAGAATAAAAGGTTTAAGCCCGCATAAAAGGTTGGATTCTACCACACCCCTCCAAGTCCGCTGCCGCTGGCCCGAAAACCAGCAAACGTCTACCCTGACTGCCAGCGCGGAGTCGAACGACCTCTGATCGCGGGGAGATCGTACGAATGGATCATGATCGAATCTTTAGTACCGTCGAATAAAAACGGTACCGGTTCGCATGGGTTACCCTTCGATAGGATGTTCCGGAGTAGATGACCGACCCGCCGAAGCCCGCTTTGAACCAGGCTGGCCCCGATGTCGCGCCGGGTATATACCCGCCAAAGTCGTATTCGGCGCATCCGTGGCTCTTCGCCCACTGTAAAGCTCTCCACTGCAAAATATGACCGACGCTTAGGTGTTCCTGCTTCTCATTGGCTCCCCATAAATACCAGCATCGCCGCCCAAACGCTCCGATAACGGCCCCTCCGCGAATTCCATTGTGTGTTCGCGCCAGCAGCAACGTGCCCCTACCAGGCGCACTCATAAGCCACGCAATGATCTTCCGCAAACGCTGAAGCGATTCCGCGCGAAACCTTTTTCGAATCGCCAGCGACTTGTAGAGGTCCAGGAAAATTCCAGTTTCTTCTTCGTTCGAGGCCTCGCTTACCACCACCCCGACCCGCTCCGCGCGGCGAATTTCATATCGAGTGATTTTGCGAAAGCGGGCAAATAATTCGCCCTCGCTCGGCGTGAGATCAAGGCGTAATGATACTCGTTCGTCGCCCATGTTTTTCCACGGCGCGTTTTTCAGCTGGCGCACGCGATCATCGGCAGGGATCGTAGCCCAATCCGGAGAAACTTCCAGAAACGCAAACCTTTCCCGATTCATCGTCGCCACCAGTTCTTCTGTTGCCGTTTCCCACGTTTGCAGGTCATCGCACACCGGACCCCCGGTGGCGACGAGAGCGCGGATCCACGGCGCCTTCTGGCCTAACGGCAAATGCAATTCGAATGTCCCGGCCCAACAGATTTTGCCTCGCTGTCGCAGCAGAACCAGGCGCGATCCGGGAATCGCGAATTGTGGAAACTGGAATGGATGCGCGGTCTCCTGGCTATCGATGAACTGCTGGACCTCCAATCCCAAAGTTTCCGGCAGATTATCGGTAGGAAAAGATTCCAGGGAAGGATGAGCGGCCGGCACTTCGGCGAGATGCAAAGACATTCGTTAGGGTGAGTTCAGCGATTTGTTTTGCCTATTGTACGTTGCTGGCGCAAAAAATCCTGAATCGAGCCAGATTTTTCAACTGCGCGCTCGCCCCGGCTACTCGGGCAAGGAATCTTCCACAGGCCACAGCCCGTCATTGGCATCGCTGGCATCATCTGTTACTTTTGTTGCATTCTGGGGCCACGGGATTATCGCGTCGACTTGGGGACGCACATTCTGAACATCACAGGCCGGTGAGTTTAGAGGTGTCGTATGGAAAACGTGCAAACTAAAAACAGCTCGGGCGATCACACATTAAGTTTTGAGCAGCGACTTGGTCAGCTTACAAAAAAACGGCAGGAGTTGATCCGTCCCGTTCAGGAGCACCCGCGCGACTACGTTCTGTTGCCCATCCGCGGCGTCGCGCAAAAACTTGGCACTGATCCCGCCACCATTCTGCGGATTGTCCGCGGCCTGGGCTTCAAGAGCTATCGCGATTTCAAGGCGTATCTGCACGATCTTTCCATCGCCAGCGCGACCTCGCTCGAAGTGATGCGAAGTCACACAGACGCCGATTCTCGATCGCACGGGCTTCAAGCGCTTGAGCAGGATATCCGTAATCTCCACGCGCTTCGCAATACTCTCGACATGAAGCGGGTCGCGGCTCTCGCCAAACGTATCCACGAGGCGCGGCGTATTCTTGTTCTAGGCGGGGATCTCGCCATTAGCCTGGTGTATTTCCTCGAATACCGTTTGACCGGTCTTGGCTTCGCGGTTTCTTCCGCGGTCACGCCGGGACACAGCGCGAATGCCGCGCGGCACTGCGGCAAGCGCGACCTTGTCATCGCCATCAGCTTCCGGCGCGGCCTGCGCCAGACCGTGGAAGGAATGCAGCAAGCCCGCGCCAACGGAGCCTACTGCGTTGGAATTGCCGACACCTTCATCTCTCCCATCGCGCGCTTTGCCAACGAATGTTTCCTCGTGCCGGTCGAAGCGCACTTGAGCAATTCCTACGTCGCCCCGATGAGTTTTATGAATGTGTTGCTCACCGTTTGCGCCCACTATCGCCGCGCCCGCACTTTACAAATCTTGAAGAAAGTCGACCACGAACAGCGTCACGGCTTCCGCTGGTACGAAGGCTGATTCGCCACAGACGATCTCTCTGACGATTCACACTCCTCGCTTAAGAAACAAATGTTTCAATCCGAAGCATTAGTTCTTGACAGCCGTATTCCGCTTGTTGCATATATGCGTTCTAAGTTCTCTGCGGGGGAGTTTTCTGCCTCATCGTCAAAGCCGGCCCGGATGACCGTTCAGCCACCACGAGAATCGTTCAAAAACTTGCAGAAAATAACCTTAACTGCAAACGCAAAATAGGAGGGTTCGTGAAAAAGCTTCTGGGATTGATCGTGCTGTGCCTGGGCGTCTATTCAGTTGCTGCGTGGGGTCAAGCGACCACCTCCCTCCGCGGAACGGTGACCGATCCTTCCGGTTCGGCGATTCATGGGGCGCAAGTCACAATCGTAAATCCCAGCACGGACTTCACCCGCTCCACGACAACCGGCGCCGACGGCGGCTACACCTTCGTCGAACTGCCGCCTGGTTCTTACCGGTTGACCGTTGAAAATGCAGGATTCAAGAAGTACGAGCAGGCTCGCGTGCTTCTGCAGGTCGATCTCCCCGCAACCGTCAACGTGCAGATGAAGGTTGGCAGCACCTCCGAAGTCGTTTCGGTAACGGCCGAGGCGCCGCAGCTCAATACCACCGACCCCACGCTGGGGCACACCATGGGATCGAACGAAATTGAAAACCTCCCGATGGAAGCCGAGCAACTCCCGATCCTGCTAAGCCTGCAGCCGGGTGTCATCTATAACGGATTGAATCTGAATAGCGACTCTTACGATACCCGCGCTGGCTCTGTAAACGGCGAGCATAGCGATCAGAACAACATTACCCTCGATGGCGTCAGCGTCAACGATGAATTCAACGGGTACGCTTTTCAGGGAGTCTTGCCCTCGACTCCTTATTCAGTCGAAGAATTCCGCGTAACCACGTCCAACTACGGAGCGAGTGAGGGGCGCTCCGCCGGCGCCCAGATTTCCATGGTCACAAAAAGCGGCACCAACGCTTTTCACGGTGCTCTTTATGAATACAACCGCAACACGGTGGGCGAAGCCAACGACTATTTCCTGAAATTGAGTCAGTTGTCGGCGTCGCCAGCCCAGCCCAACCTTCCCCAGCATTTGGTCAGAAATCTCTTTGGCGGTTCCATCGGCGGACCCCTCTTGAAGAATCGCCTGTTCTTCTTTTTCAACTATCAGGGTGAGCGCCAGTCGTATCAGGAAAGCGTGCTGCAGAATGTCCCTACTCCCGCCCTCGCCGACGGAGTCGTTCAATACGAATGCCCAACCCTGCCGAATGGCTTGCCCAATACCACCGAGTGCCCGGGCATGAACGTTACGGGCGAAAGCGGCGCAACCTATGCCGTTCAGGCGGGCTACTATGGCTTAGGTCCAAACGACCTCGCGCAGATGGATCCTCTCGGCCTTGGGCCGAGCCAGGTGGCGCTGCAATACTTCCAGACATATCCGGCCGCCAACGATTTCACCGTAGGCGATGGGGAGAACTTCGCCGGATATCGCTTTGCCGGCCGGCAGCTGACCTCGGAGAATTGGTACATTGGCCGGCTCGACTACAAGCTGAGCGCAAACGGAAATCACACTCTCTTTCTGCGCGGCGCGGCCCGCAATGATCCTACGAGTAATCCTCCGTTCCTCCCGGGCCAGGGGCCGGAATCCTCGGTAGTGGATGTCAGCAAAGGATTGGTCGGCGGTTACACCGCCGTGATCACTCCGCGGTTCGTGAACAATGTGCACTACGGGATCACTCATCAAAGCGTTGCATCGCAGGGCGACACCAATCAACCTTGGGTGGCCTTTCAGGGGCTGAGCCAGCCCATTGTCTATCCCTCGTCGTTTACTGCGCCCGTGCATAATGTGGCCGACACTGCGACCTGGCAAAAGGGATCGCACAACCTGCAGTTTGGCACCAACCTCCTGTTCATTCGCCGCAGCAGCAACAACCAGCTGAATTCTTTCAGCAGCGCCCTCACCAACTCCAACTGGCTTCAATACAGCGGCTTCGCCAATGAAAACACTCCGCTCAATCCTGCTTACGGCTGCGGCGGGTCGGGCCCATGTTATCCGGCCGTCGACGTCGGTTTCACGCAGGGCTACAACTGGTCGGTCATCGCGATGATGGGCATGGTCAGCGAAGCCTTTTCCCAATACAACTACCAGATCGTTAATTCCACCACGGCGGCCCCGCTCGATCAGGGAGCGCCGATCTCCCGCCACTGGTCAACCGATACCTACAACTTTTTCTTTCAAGATACTTGGCGCGTACGGCCAAACATTTCTCTCACCTACGGCCTGAACTATCAGTTGATGTTGCCGATTACCGAAACCCACGGGCAGGAGGTAACGCCCAACGTCAACATGGGTGACTGGTTCCATAAGCGCGCGGTCGACGCCGCCCAGGGCATTCCTTCCAATCAGGATGCTCTGGTTTCCTTCCAGCCATCGGGTTCTTATTACGGCAGGTCTGGCCTCTATTCCGCGCAGACCAAGAATTTTGCGCCGCGCTTCGGATTCGCATGGACGCCTCATGCCGACTCCGGCTGGTTGAGCAAAGTTCTGGGCGAGGATAAGACCGTCATTCGTGCCGGGGCCGGCCTTTACTTCGACAACTTTGGTCCGGCACTCGCGTTGAGCTACGACGCATCTGGTACCTTTGGTCTTTCCTCGACCCTCGAAAATCCGGTCGGGCAACTCACCGCGGCCACGGCTCCTCGCCTGACGAGCGTGAACTCGATCCCCACAAGTCTCCTCCAGCCAGCTCCACCTTCAACGTACCCGGTCAGCTATGCGCCGGGCACAGAGCATCTCGGATATGGCATCGACCAATCGCTGAAAACTCCATATTCCTACGCCGTCGACCTTTCCCTGCAGCGCCAACTGCCGGGCAAGATGACCCTGGACGTGGCCTACGTCGGCCACTTCTCTCATCGCACGCTGGCCCTCGACGACGTTGCCGAGCCGGCCGACATGGTCGATCCAAAAACCGGCATCGACTATTTCGCTGCGGCCAAGCAACTGTCGACGCTGTGGCGCGCCAATACGCCGGAGAGCAATATCAACGCTGGAACGGTCGGGCCGACCGCACAATACTGGCAGAATATCCTGACGCCGCAGGCCTCTTATACCCTTTGCTCGACTGGCGCCACGACGCCCAGCCTGCTTACTGCCGTTTACGATCTTTTCGGTCCTGGCTGCGGCAACCTCTACAACGAGACTTCCGCGCTTTACCTTTTGGACGTTGCTGGTTTCCCAACGACGCCGGCAACCGGTCTGAACAGTTTTTACAACAGCCAATATTCATCGCTATTTGACTGGCGTTCCGTGGGCTGGTCGAATTACAACGCCCTCCAGGTTGGTCTGCATAAACAGATGTCCCGCGGCGTCCTGTTTGGCTTCAACTACACCTACAGCCATTCGCTCGATCTCGAATCGGAGGCCGAGCGCGGCGTTCAATATCTCACCGATAGCATCATCAATTCATGGACGCCTGCCCAGATGTACGGATCCAGCGACTATGATTTGCGCCACCAGATCAACGGCTATTGGGTTGTGCAGTTACCTGTTGGACGCGGCAAGGCTTTAGCGGGAAACATCTCGAAAGGCCTCGATGCCGTTGTTGGCGGCTGGCAGCTGGGAGGCACGGGACGTTGGAGTTCAGGATTTCCAGCCAGCGTCTACATGGGGCTGGTATGGCCCACCAACTGGGATGAAATGGGTTGGGCGGATTTAACTGGATCGCCCATCAAAACCGGAACCACCATCGGCACACAAACTGCTCAGTCCGCCGGCAATGGAATTCCCGCCGGAATTCCCAACGCCTTCAAAAATCCGAATAACTGCGCGGATACCTCCACGCAGTGCGCCATAAACGGATTCACTTACGCCTATCCCGGCGAGAGCGGCGTACGCAATCCGATGCGTGGCGAGGGCGTCTTCGACTTGGATGCGAACCTCTCGAAGACCTGGATCATGCCTCACACTGAGCATCAGACGCTGCAATTCCGGTGGAGCGTGTTTAACGCGACCAACACCACTCGATTCGACGTCTACGCGCTCTCCGACGAAGTGCAGTCGGCGAACACCTTCGGAAATTACACGCAAACTCTGAGTTCGCCGCGTGAAATGGAATTCGCGCTGATCTATCAGTTCTAACGGATTCGTGTCGCTTCTCTGAACGGCCCGGGCGGCAGCGCCGGGCCGCGCTTTTCTTTCGATCAGCGATAATTAAAATGACGTGCTGAATATGTCTCGCCATTCAAAACGACAAACGTTACGCGCCTCGCGCTTTCTCACATGCCCAATTGTGTTTTTTGTTCTTGCGGTTTGCGCTGCGGCCGCCAGCGGCAAGCGCCCCGCCGTCGGCGATCAGGAAGTCGTCATCGTTCCGGTGGCCAACATGTACTCCTCCGCCACCGAAAATACCGACGTCGTTTCGCAGGCCATTCTCGGTACCGATGTGGTTCTGTTACACGTACAAAAGAAATGGGTCAAGGTGCGCACGCCCGATCAATACACGGGATGGGTGCCCATCTCCGATCTCCATAAATGGACCGGCCCCAATCCCTACGCTTCGCAAAGCAACGTCGTGCAGGTCGAGAGCCTCTTTGCCAACGTCTACCGCGAATCCGATGTGACGGAGCACGCTCCTCTCGTGACCGCTCCCTTCGAATCGCGCCTCGAATTATCTCCCGCCGACAAAGACAAAGACGAAAAAGATGCGAACGGCAATCCGGCTCGCTGGCTCCAGGTCGTTCTGCCCGATGGACGCGCAGGCTGGATTCAACGCAGCGACGTCGTCAGTAATCCCGCGCCCTTGACCATCGAACAATCCATCGAACTCGCGAAGCGCTTCATGGGACTTCCTTATTTATGGGGCGGCCGCTCGAGCTTTGGCTACGACTGCTCTGGTTTTACTCAAATGCTGGTTCGAAGCCGCGGTATCAACATGCCCCGCGATGCCGACCTGCAGGCCGCGTGGGACGGCGTCGTCGCCGTCGAGCGCAAAGATCTCCGCGCCGGAGATTTATTATTTTTTGGCTCTTCCGTCGACAAGATCACGCATACGGGAATGTATATCGGCAACGGCGAATTTATCCACGACACCACGCATGATCATCCGGTCGTGCAAATTAGCCGCCTCGACGACCAACCCTGGACGCACCTCCTGGTAGCCTGCCGCCGCGTGAAATGATTTTCGGCGGGTGAGCGGGATGCGCCATCCCTTCATAAAACAGGCGTACCTGCCCGAAAATAGATGGTAGCTGTTACCGAACGAACACTTTCCATTTCGCGTCCGTTTGGGTTGGATAGCAATAAAGCTCCAGCCTGTGGGAGTTATCCCAGACCGAATTGCGCCTGTCGTCCTACCTATTTTTTATTCTCTGCGTTTTTCCACAATCCCGCGTTAATATGGATTCGCACAGCACTTTCAGGCCTTCTCCATGGCAGCAACGTCGGCGTTTCAACCATTCATTCCCAACCGTCGCCGTCGTGTGCGCCACAAGATTCAAACGCCTGCTTACGCCAGTTTCAGCGGCGAATCCAATGGCGCGATGCTCGATTTACACGAGATCATCAACCTCAGCGAGGATGGCGTCGCCATTCAATGCAACGCCCCGCTCGAACTCAATCGCCGCGTCAATCTCTGTCTTGATCTCGCGGAAAGCGAAAGCGAAATCTTTACCACGGGAAAGGTTGTCTGGTCGAAGGGCTCCGGCCTGACCGGGCTGAACTTCTGCGATCTCTCTCCCGTCTCGCTCTTCCGCTTGCGGGAGTGGCTCTTTCTCAATGCCATGGCGGGCGCAGCCAACGCCGACGATTCTGCCCTGGCCGCGTCTTCTTTCGAGCTACACATTCCCGCGACTCCCAACTTTACTGATACGCTCGAAGCGGTCACTGCCGTCCAGCGCCAGGTGGAAGCTCTCGGCTCCGATCTTCCCGCGGCTCTGAAGTTGATCGCTGAGCGCGCGCAATCTCTCACTCGCGCCTCCGGATGCGCCATCGCTCTAGCGGATCCTGAAATCACCGACCTCGAAGTGATGGAGTGCCGCGCCAGCTCCGGCAAGCTCGCTCCTCCCGTCGGTGCGCATCTGCATGTGGGCGAAGGTTTCTCCGGGGAGTGCGTCAAATCAGGCCGCCTGCTCCGCTGCGACGATACCGAACTCGATCCGCGCGTCGACCGTGAGCGTTGCCGCGATCTCGGCCTTCGCTCCATCCTCGCCGTTCCAGTGCGCATCGGAGAAAAATCAGTCGGCCTCATCGAAACTCTTTCCGAGGAGCCCAGCACATTTACCGATAATGACGGCACCGTCCTGCAGCGTTTTGCCGAAGCCATCGTGGCTGCCATGAACCGCGCTCCGGTCAATCGAGGACGCACTGAAAACCAGCCGCCTCACGAAGCCCCGGCAGTCGAGCGTTTCGCTCCACAGGGCAGCGTGCTCTTCGCTTCAGAGCCGGAATCGAAAAAAGCGGAATCGAAAGAAGAGAAGAAAGACGAAATCGCAAATTCCGACTCTGACGACAAAAAATCCGGGCGCATCCAGATGCCCCGTTCACTCCTCCTGATTCTGATTGGGTGCGCCATGGCGATTCCCCTGGCGCTCGGCTATCTCGCCGCACCCTTGATTCAGGCGAAAATCAAAGAGCACGCGCATACGTCGCTTCCCACCGTGCTCGCCTCGTCACCCGCGCCCGGAGCCGAAGATTTATCGGTCGAAACGGCAAACTTCACTCAGCTCAAACAAATGGCTGAGAACGGCAACGCCGCCGCCGAAAATGCTCTCGGCCTGCGTTATTTTCAGGGCGATGAAAAAGACAACATCGCTCCCGACGAAGGCGAAGCCGTCCGCTGGTTCAATAAAGCTGCCGTGCACGGCAACCTCGCGGCACAAGCCAAGCTCGGTTCACTGTACTGGAGCGGACGCGGCGTCGCAAAAGATGTCAATCAAGCCTACTTCTGGACCGTGCTGGCCCGCGCTCGCGGCGACGAACAAAGCCGCGATCTCGCCACCATCCTCGCCTCCGGCATGACGCGCAGCCAGTCCGCCGCCATCGAGCAGCAAGCCGATGTCTGGCTGCAACAACACATGCCAACCTGGAAACCCTCCGCCGGCCACTAGATACCATCAAAATTCTGATAAAGATTGAATGGCGTCATCCCGAACGCGCGCGCTTTTACCAGCGCGCGGAGGGATCTCCCTAAGCACCGGTCCCTCCCTTGTTGAGACTTCTTCGTACGCGCCACGAATCTCGCATTCTCCCTACAAAGGCGTACCAGGAGGTCTAAAATGAGAAGGCCTCTCGATCCACACGAAACCCCGTGGCCACCCTCCGCCAAACCCTCGACCACCACGTCCGCGAAGCCGCCCCCTCGCTCTACGAGAAACTCGACAACAACCGCGTCCGCTGCTTCTCCTGCGGACACTGCTGCCCCATCCCCGAAGGCCAGCCCGGCGTTTGCAAGGTCCGCTTCAATCGCGCCGGCACCCTCTACGCCCCCTGGGGATACACCGCCGGAATGCAATGCGATCCCATCGAGAAGAAGCCATTCTTCCACGCCCATCCCGGAGCGCTGGCCTACAGCTTCGGCATGCTCGGATGCGACCTGCACTGCGGCTACTGCCAGAACTGGGTCACCTCACAGGCGCTGCGCGATCCCGATGCGATCTCGGCGCCCATCGAAGCATCACCCGAAATGCTGGTGCAAGATGCTCTCCGTCAAGGTGCGAAAGTTCTGGTCAGCACTTACAACGAGCCGCTCATCACCAGCGAATGGGCGGTCGCCATCTTCAAAGAAGCCAAAGCTGCCGGACTCCTCACCGGATTCGTCTCCAACGGCAACGCCACGCCGCAAGTCCTCGACTACATCCGTCCCTGGCTCGATCTCTATAAAGTCGATCTCAAGAGTTTCAGCGACCGCCACTACCACGAACTCGGCGGCCGCATCGGACCGATCCTCAACAGCATTCAACGCATTCACGCCAGCGGACTGTGGCTCGAAATCGTCACCCTCCTCATTCCCGGCTTCAACGACTCCGCCGATGAACTGCGCCAGCTCACCGAATTCCTCGCCGAAATCTCGCCCGACATCCCGTGGCACGTTACCGCCTTCCACGCCGACTACAAAATGAACGACACTCGAAGCACCACGGTCGAAGATTTACTGCGCGCCGTCGCCATCGGCCGGGAATCCGGCCTGCGCTACATCTACGCCGGCAACCTTCCCGGCCGGGTCGGAGAATGGGAAGACACCCGTTGCCCGCAATGCAACGAAACATTAATCAGCCGCTACGGCTACCACATCGAAGACTATCGCCTCACTCCCGAAGGTCGATGCCTACACTGCTCCGCTCCGCTGCCCGGTCGCTGGGAGACGAATTTCTCCGGCCAAATTACCTCTCATCCTTTCCTCCCGCATAACCGCACGCGTTTCGTTACAATCACAAGTCGCTAAAGGTTGTGTAGTTTATTGACGATGTCATTCCGAATCGACAAAGTTTTGTATTAATGATGTCATTCCCAACGGGCCAAAGCTCCGGTGAGGAACCCGCTTTTTGCGGGCGATTGAAAAACATTTGTCATCCTGAGCTCACTGTTTTTGTGACGAAGGATCTGAGCGAGCCGCGCGAAGTGCTCGCTTTGTTTGCGAGCATAATAATCGCGCGTTTGGCTCGCATCCATATACTCATGCGGAAATTGTCGATCACAACTTTGCTTTTTGTAGGTGTGCTTCTCACCGCCTGCACCCCGCGCGACGTCCTCACCCGCCGCCTGGCCACCGACTTAATCGCCGCCTCCGACGCCTTTCGCACTCCGCAACGTTTTCTCCTGCAAACCGGTGTCATATCCAACAAGGAATATTCGTCCTCGGAGTATCTGACGCTGCAACACCACGGCTGGATTTCCGCCAACACCGTCTCCTGCCCGCCCGAGCTCGCGCCATCTCCCTGCTGGGACATCCTGCTCACACCCTCCGGCGTCGAAACCGTGCGCTCATTAGTTTCCGCCGATGAAGCCGCCAAGCCCTCTATTGAAATTCCCGTCGCCCGCCGCACGCTCGACGGCGTCACCGGAGTCAGCAAGCAAGCCAACACGGCAAATGTCGAATTCACCTGGAAGTGGGCGCCCATCAATGAAGTCGGCGCCGCGCTTTATTCGAGCGACCTCCGCTACCGCAGCGTCGTAGGCTTCCGCGAATTCGACGACGGCTGGCGCGTCGTGCAAAACACTCCGCATCCCACCCAGGGTCTCGACGACGCCCTAAAAAGCGCCGAACCCGCACCATGAACGTGGCCTGTATAAATTTCACGGTGCGTCATCCTGAGCGGAGGCGTTCTTCAGCCGAAGCGAAGGATCTCCCTAAGCACGGACCTCGCATAGCAAAAATCAATGTTTCCCGATGAACACCCCATTCGATTCCGCAGCGAAATGGCTCACCCCGCGCCGCATTCGCGCCCACGCCATAATGCTGGCGCTGTGCCTCTGGAGTGTGTGCGCAATCGACTACGCCACGCCCGGCCTCTTCGATCGCGCCGGCAACATCAAATTCCAGGATTTCCTGCAGTTCCCCATTGCCGCCAATCTCATCGCGCAGGGGCGCGCCACCGAACTCTACAACGATCAAGTGCTGGCTGACGGAATCCGCTCCCTCGTCGGCCGGCAAACCAGCGTTTATCTCCAATATTTCTACGGACCGCAAGTTGCTTTCGCGTTTCTTCCACTCCGTCAGTTTTCCTTTCTCGCACAGGCGCAGATTTTCGTCGCCCTATCTTTCATCATCTATTTCACCAGCGTCTATCTTCTCTGGAGAGCTTGTCCCAGCCTTCGCGCCCACAGCACGCTGATATTTCTCTGCTCCGCTGCCTATCCCCCGCTATTTCACTTCTTCGCGCGCGGGCAGCTTTCCGCCATCGTGCTGCTTTGCTTTAGCGCCGCCTATCTCGCATTCCGCAACCAGCGAGATTGGCTCGCAGGCATCGCGCTCGGCTGTCTCGCATTCAAACCGCAATTCCTGGTCGCGATCCCGCTCGTGCTGCTCTTAGCGCGGCAATGGAAGATCTTCTTCGGCGTCACAATTTCAGCATGCGTGCAGATTGCTTTTACCTATTTTTCCTTCGGTCCGGCAGTCATGTATCCCTATCTGGACAGGCTTCTCCACAGCGCGAGCCGCCCTGGTGCGACCGAACTCACTTTCTCGCCCATCCAGATGCATTCGCTGTATAGCTTCTGGGAACTTTTCATCCCCTGGCAGCAAGGCGTGTGGGTGTTCTACGCCATCAGTTCTTTGCTAGTCATTGGAATCGCCGCTGCGATCTGGAAGTCTTCCGCTTCGCCTGAGCTGCGCTTCTCCGCACTCATCCTTGCCGCGGTCCTCGTCAATCCGCACATCTATATTTATGATTTGCTTGCGCTCGTTCCGGCATTCTTATTGGTCGCCCACTGGATTTTGAACAACCCGCGCGCCTCGTCATCCTTGTCCGCGTTCTTATATCTTGCCTTCATCTTGCCTCTATTCGGACCGCTCGCATACTGGACGCACCTGCAAATCTCTGTTCCAGCCTTCTTCGTTTTGCTTTGGTTGTTATTGCGGCAGGTCGCTACGGTCAACGCGACCCCGGGTAGTGGCGCAATTTGAGGGCTTGGACTCTATTCGAGTTAGGGCGTCATCCCGAACGCCCGCGTTTTCTCCAGCGGGCAGAGGGATCTCCCGCTCAGCCGGCCTGACGCGGAAGCCAAACTGCACTGCTACCCGACTCCGGGTCAGCTTGCCCCAACCGAATCCCGCGTTGTATAACGCTTTTTCCCGTCGGGAACCCTATGCGAACGCAAAAGCTTCTTCCGCTCTTAGCCCTTCTGACCTGCATCTCTCTCCGTCCCTCTCAAGCGCAAACCAAGCCCAAGCTCACGCTCGACGAGTTTTTCAATTCGGTCGGCTTCACCGGGGTCGAACTCTCGCCGGACGGCAACTCCGTCGTCATCACCACCGAGCGCGCCGACTGGGACCAGCAAATCTTCCGCCACGATCTCTGGCTGTGGCGCGAGCGTGACGATAAGAGCGATTCGCTGATCCAACTCACGCAATCCGGCCACGACTCCGAGCCCAAGTGGTCGCCCGATGGCAAATGGATCGCTTTCCTCTCCGAGCGCAAATCACAAAAATCCGACGATTCCGACTCCGACGACGAAAAGGGATCGAAGAGTAAAGCCAAAGACAAAGACGACGAAACCACCGAGCTCTATCTCATCTCACCCAACGGCGGCGAAGCCTTCGCAATCACCGAGGGAGAAGAGGACGTCCACGCCTTTGCCTGGTCATCCGACTCGCAAACTATCTACTTCGCCACGCGCCAGCCTTGGACCAAATCTCAAAAAGACGACTACAAAAAAGACTGGAAAGACGTGGTCCAATACCGCACCGCCGAGCGCGGCGACACCATCTTCGCCATGAATCTTTCCATCGCTCTGGCTCGCCACAGGGCCGCACCCACCAAAGTCGAGAATGATTCCGACAAGCAAACTGAAGACCTAACTCCCGGCGCTCGGGCCATTGCGTCAACCCCACTCCGCGCCGACGCACTGGTCACCTCGCCGGACGGCATGAAACTCGCCTTCCTCAGCAATGCCATCAACCAGCGCCAGGAAAAAAACGAAGACGTCGAACTTTACGTGATTGATCTGGCAAGTGTGGCGCGGGCACTCCTGCCCGCGAATGCAGGTAGCGAAACAAAACTGACCACGCCTCGCCGCCTCACCAGGA
>Ga0209006_10000338_pt1 | contig 47649 bp, 40 predicted proteins | sample JacPin_JW_Ref_O2_FD_188567 | JGI IMG/M metagenome (GOLD analysis project Ga0209006, IMG submission 188567) | Forest soil microbial communities from Algoma, Ontario, Canada - Jack Pine, Ontario site 1_JW_Ref_O2 (SPAdes) (version 2) | ecosystem: Environmental > Terrestrial > Soil > Boreal...
GAGGGCGAGGTGATGTGAAACGCGTCGCCGCTCATGCCGTAGCCCACGATCTCGGCGAGAATCGTCGCGTTGCGCCGCCGCGCGGTCTCCAGCTCTTCCAGAATCAGAATGCCCGCACCTTCGCCGATCACAAATCCGTCGCGGTCTTTATCCCACGGACGGCTCGCTCTCTCGGGATCGTCGTTACGCGTAGAAAGCGCGCGCATGGCGGCGAATCCGCCCACGCCCATAGGTGTGATGGCGGCCTCGGAACCGCCGGCGATCATCACATCGGCATCGTTGTGCTGGATGATGCGGAAAGAATCTCCAATGGAGTGAGCGCTGGTGGTGCACGCCGTGGCGGTGGCCTCATTCGGGCCTTTGGCGCCGTGACGCATCGAAACCTGTCCGGCGGCTAAATTGATGATGGCCGCAGGAATAAAAAAAGGAGAAATTTTTCGCGGGCCGCCATCGATCAGATTCTGATGCTCGCGCTCGATGATGTCGAACCCTCCGATGCCGGAGCCGATGTGAACGCCCACCCGCTCGTCGTTCTCGGGCGTGACCTTGAGTTCCGACATCTTCAGGGCTTCATCGGAGGCTGCAATCGCCAGGTGGATGAAGCGGCCCATTTTCTTGACTTCTTTTTTCTCGATGAAGTTCAAGGGGTCGAAGTTTTTGACCTCGGCTGCAATCTGGCACGCGAATTTTTCGGCATCGAAACTCCCGATGCGCGAGACTCCGCTGTGACCGGCGAGCAGGGCTTTCCACACCTCATCGGTAGTATTGCCCACCCCACAGATCAGGCCCAGGCCTGTGACCACGACCCTGCGTCCCAAACTTACTTACCGCCTTTCGAATGCTTGGAGATATAGTCGACCGCGTCCTGTACGGTGCGAATTTTCTCGGCGTCTTCGTCGGGAATCTCGATGTCGAAGGCCTCTTCGAAAGCCATCACAAGCTCGACCGTATCGAGCGAATCGGCGCCCAGATCGTCCACGAACGAGGCACTGGAGGTGACCTCGCCTTCGTCCACTCCCAACTGTTCCACGATAATCTGCTTCACTTTTTCGTCAACGGCTGCCATGTTTCTCCTTCGAATGCCTCGATTTAACGAATGCGCGGGGCGCGGCCCGGCGGAAAGTCTGCTATTTCTTTTTGGCGTGCTTGTCGATGTAGTCGATCGCATCCTGGACGGTGCGAATCTTCTCCGCGTCTTCGTCAGGGATTTCTATGCTGAAGTTCTCTTCCAAAGCCATCACGAGTTCGACGGTGTCGAGCGAATCGGCGCCCAGGTCTTCGACAAAAGAGCTGCTTGGGGTGATCTCGTTTTCGTCCACGCCCAGTTGCTCGGCGATGATCTGCTTCACTTTTTCTATAGTAGCCGGATTTCTTTCGCTAACGGATGCCATGGTATTGCTCCTGTCCATACGAATTCAAATCTATACGAATTCAAAAAGGCGAGTATGTAGTGTAATTGTCCCGGTGAACGAGTGTAAAGGAAGGACGGCCATGCCGCTAGCGGCTGGGAACGCTCCCTGAGAATCTTAAGGGGTGAATGTTGCCGGGGTCAAACGGCACAGAGCGCCTTGCGTCGAGATTTGCCGGTGTCTGGCCCACCACGACGTTCATCGCGCGACGGTCCATATCTGATACAGCACCACGCCCAGCGTAAAGATCAAGTACAGGCGCAAAGCCCAGAACACCAACATTTCGGTGCGAGTCAGTTGGCGCCGCGGACAATGCGAACGGGCCTTCGCAGAAGCAAGCTGACCGGGCTCCAGGGAGGCGACGACCGTAGCCATATCCTGTCGGCTCACTGCGCCACTGGCATCGGGACCACTTTCCATTTCATTGTCGGCCGGCTTCAATTTATCCGCCTCCAAAAAGCGCGAGGGCGCGGGGAGCGATCACGCTAACGCCAAATAGGATGCCTGCGCCAATCAATAGGATGACGACACCGAGGGCAAGGGCATTCGCCCAGAGCGGGCTCACCAGGTCGCCCATGATCTCGCGGTCGTTAACCAGCATGTAGAGGAAAAGAAGCGCGGGCGGCATAGCGAGAACGGCGATGACGTTTACCAGCAGAACGATGTAGACCAGCGGAATTCCTGGGATGAGAACCAGACCAGCCGCCGCGGCCGCTTCCACCACCAGAACCAGATAAAAAGATTTCCCCTGCGTGAACGGAAGATTCAAACTGTGGGGACGGTGTGCGACCTCACCGAATGCGTAGGCGGAAGAAATCGAAATGGTGATGGCCGCGACCATGCCCGCTTCGAACGTCCCGAGCGCGAACAGTGCCGCTCCCCAATGTCCCACGAAAGGCTGAAGCGCCTGCGCGAATTCGGCGGCCTCGAAATTGGCGGCGGACATGTGATGCGTGAACAATGGGGCGGTGGCTACAATCGTCGCCAGCGCGGCGAGCGCCGCCAGTGTCGCTCCCAGCGCTGTGTCGAATCGGCCCATCGCGATATCGCGCCTCGTTAGGCCCTTATCGGCGATCGCGCTCTGCTGGAAGAAAAGCATCCAGGGCGTGACAGTTGCGCCGATGTTGGAGAGCAGAATCAAGACCAATTCCGGCGTAAGGCCACCGGGAAGCGGATGCCAGGTGATGAGCGCCTGCCCCACGGCGGCCCAATGCGGATGCGTGAGCAAAGCCACCGGAACAAAGATTAAGTTCAACATTGCGGCCGCCAGTGTCATGCGCTCCCAGGTCCAGTAACGATGCGTCATCAGAGCGACGAACAGCACCAGCAACGCTCCCAGCACCGAAAATGCGGGACGAATGCCGAAGAACCCGAGACCCGCGCGGATGGCGATGAACTCGGTGACCAGCGTGAGGAAATTGCCCACCATGAGGTCGATCATGGAGAACCATCCCCAGAACGGGCCGAAGCGATCGAAGATCAATTCCGCGTGCCCGCGATGCGTAGCTGCGCCCAAACGCACGGTCATTTCCTGCACCACGCAGGCCATTACGAAGGTCAGGACGACGAAAGGCAGGAAGAAGCCTATGCCGAAACGCGCGCCGGTGGCGGCATAGGACAGCATGCTGGGGCCGTCGTTTTCGCCCAGCATGACCAGAATGCCGGGCCCGACGAGCAGCCAGAGTAGGCGCATGCGTGGCAGGATGCCGCGCTGGGCGCGGTTCTCGCGCACTTTCTGGCGGTCATGCGCGCGATCGACATCTTCGTGAGTGATTACAACGCCGGCGGGTGGGCTGCTCCCGCTGCGGTCTTCTAATTGTGCATCCATCCGGTTCATTCAAGAATGCCGCAAAGAAGGCTGCGAGCGGTTAGCGCAAGTATATATGAAAATATGAACTGTAGTTAACTATTGAAGATTCCGCAAACGGCGTAAAGGAGTCATCCCGAAGCCCCGCGTTTTCACCAGCGGGGCGAGGGATCTCGCGAGCGTCGCGACCGGAGTCATGGCAAGCTTATTCCCCGCGGCCTTTGACGGGAGCGACCCACACCCGCTCGGCCGCCGCCCGGCCCAGTGAAACGTTACCAGCCAGTGTGGAGAGGGTCAGCGTCTGATCGTAGTTGCATGCGAGAACCCGGAACTTCGCTCCCGGGCGGATTCCGCGAGCTTCCAGAAACTCCAGCAGACGGCGGTCGCGTTCATAGATCCCGCTCACCGCATAAACAGCTCCCGGTTCCGCGTCGGAGAGTTTGGCTAGTCCTCGCCGGCGGCGGCTTTGAGGGCTTTCCAACTCGCTGAGATTGCCATGCGGGCAGGCGCCGCCCGCTCCCAGCTTGGCTAGTAATTTCGCCTCGAAATCGGGAGACACCGCGTGCTCCAGCCTCTCCGCTTCGTCATGCACCTTCCACCATTCCATGCCGAACAACTCAGCCAACATGCGTTCGATCAGATGATGGCGCAGCGTGAGCTTGCGCGCGATCTTGCGGCCGGCCGCCGTCAGGCGTACCAGGCCGTCGGATTGCACCCGCACTAATCCATCTTTCTTCAACCGGCGCAGGGCCATGGTCACCGCCGGAGGCGAGACATTCAGCAAATCGGCCAGCCGCGCGGCGATGACCTCTTCACCTTCACTCTCGGCTTCCAGAATCGACTTGAGGTAGTCCTCTTTGGAGACGGTGATCATCTGGAAAGATTATAGCCACAGGGCTGGGCGAGGCGGGGCTCCCCCTGGATTTCCCGAAGCCGTAGGGGAAGGAATTGTGATGCCGCGCCACGGAAGGGCAGCTACGACATCTTAGTTCGTCGGCATTCCGAGCACTTTCGACATATCTCACTGCTGACTCGCCCATACTGCCGCCCATGTCCCGCCACATCCCCCGCCTTTCACGGTCCAAGTACCCTGCATACTTTTATTGTTATTTCCGAGCACGCCCGTCGCTTGCACTTGGGGCGCGTCCATGCCGTCAGAATCAATACTCAGGCTGACTCCTGTACTTGTAACGGCCAGCAAAAAACTCCCTGCTAGGCCGCTCCCCCCGCAGAAAGGGCCGGAGATATTCCACGGCACATCCGCGCCCTGGAAATTCGCGTAGCAAGTGAGATCAGCAGTATTCGTGCAAGTGCTGGCCACTAACGCGATTCCTTGCGTGGGCGAACCAAAGCTGGCCATTTGGCCGTTGCTGCTATCTGTCAGACTGATTTCCCACCATCCCGCGAGTGACGGAGGCACGGCTGCTGCCGTAGAATTAGACTTAGGTGCAGAACCGCCGCAACCGATCGCCGTAACTGCTGCAAACAAAACCAGTGTGATTCTTGTTAGTTTCATAATTGCCTCCCCGGTTGATGTCGGGCCGAGGGTGCAGGCATAGAGGCAGTGACCTGGACTGTATATTTTAACTGCTTCTACAAATGAGGGCAAAAATACGCCCCGCAATGCGTTTGCCGAATCTTTGGCGGTTCCTGTAGAATCTAAGGTTTGTATCTGCACGAAGAATTCAGATCACAGGAAGTAACCATGAAAACAGCCATCCATCCCGCTTACAACGAAGTGCGCGTGCATTGCGCCTGCGGCAACGCGTTTGTGACCCGTTCCACCCACAAGGGCGATATTTCCGTGGAAATTTGCTCGGCGTGCCATCCATTCTTTACCGGCAAGCAAAAGCTGGTGGATACGGCTGGACGTGTGGAGCGCTTCCGCCGCAAATATGCCAAGAAAGAGACTCCCGCGGCCCCGGCGAAGAGTTGAGTTCCTTCGCCACTGATTGCCCTGATTCACGGGATCAATCTAAAGTTTCAGCCCCCGCTGCGGCGGGGGTTTTGTTTTTGCTGCGAAAGGTAAAATAGAAGCCGTGAAGAAGTTCTGGGACAACTCGGGAGCAGTGTACTCGCAGAGCGGTTTGGCAGCCGACGGCCCCCGCGCTGCGCGAGTCCCCGCTTCCCTCTCGATCGGCGGCGTACAAATCGCGCCCGCGACCGTTCTAGCGCCCATGGCCGGAGTCACCGACACCGTGTTCCGCCGTTTCATTCGCAACCTCGGCGGATGCGGCCTGATCATGACGGAGTTCACCTCCGCCGACGGAGTGCTCCGCAAGAAAGATCAGAAGGCGAAGCGCTATCTGCATTTCTATGAGGACGAGCACCCGATTTCGGCGCAGCTTTTTGGCAGCAATCCGCAGGTAATGGCTGAAGCGGCGCAGATGGTCGAAGGGCTGGGTTTCGATCTGGTGGATTTGAATCTCGGATGCCCCGCGAAGAAAGTGGTGAAGTGCAACGGCGGGTCCGGATTGCTGCGTGATCTGCCGGCGATCGGAAGGATTTTCGAAGCGGTGCGGGCGGCCGTGACCATCCCTTTCACGGTAAAGTTTCGCGCGGGATGGAACGATGAAGAAATCGTCTGCGTGGAACTGGCCCGCATGGCGGAATCCTGTGGCCTCGCAGCCGTTGCGCTCCATGCGCGCACGCGTGAGCAGGGTTACAGCGGCAACGCGCGCTGGGAGTGGATTGCCGCGATCAAAGACGCGGTGAAGATCCCCGTCATCGGCAATGGCGATATCCGCTCGCCGGAGGACGCCTGCGCCATGGTCGCGCAAACTGGTTGCGACGCGGTGATGATCGGACGAACCGCGCCCTCGAATCCCTGGATCTTCCGGCAGATCGAGCAGTACTGCGCGGGAATCGAAGGTGACTCCGCCAGCAGCGACTGGGAAGGGCACGACTTGAGTCGTGCCGCCAATTCCGGCCACCATGAACAGGCTTTAGCCGCTGAGGCAGGCCTCTGCGCGAACAGCGATGCGGCATCGGAGGCTGAAGCTTTGCCCTTCCCGTGTGTGAATAAGCCAGGAACCTCGACATCGATTCAACGTTACGACCAGCCCAGCGAAGCCGATCGCTATGAAATGATCCGCACCTATTTCAGCATGCTGATTGAAGAAGAACTCCCCGATGCGGTGGGCAAGATGAAGCAGTTTGCCTCCTGGTTCACCCATGGCGTCCCCGGCGGAGCCGCCCTGCGCAAGGCGATCTACGAATCGAAGAGCGCGGTTGAGATTCTCGAACGGGTCGAGAATTTCTTCGAGGCGCGGCTGGAAACGCTCCAGACGCGATAAGCCCACGCGGCGGGGCTTCGGTATAATTGCCGACACCGATGGCACTGACCTCTGGCACCAAACTTGGACCCTACGAAATTCAATCTCCGCTGGGCGCGGGCGGCATGGGCGAGGTTTACCGCGCGCATGACTCCCGCCTCAATCGCGACGTCGCCATCAAGATATTGCCTGCGTCGTTCTCCGCCGATCCCGACCGCCTTCAGCGTTTCGCAGCGGAGTCTCGTGCTACGGCTGCGCTAAATCATCCGAACATTCTCTCGATTTACGACATCGGCGAAGATGGCTTTGGCGGACATCAATCAGCACCCTATGTAGTTTCCGAACTGCTGGAAGGCGAAACCCTTCGCGACCGGTTGCGCGACGGCGCGCTGTCTTCGCGCAAGGCCATCGACTACGCGCGGCAAGTGGCCAGCGGCCTGGCCGCGGCGCATGAGAAGGGCATCGTCCATCGCGACCTGAAGCCGGAAAACATTTTCATCACGGAAGACGGACGCGCCAAGATTCTCGACTTTGGCCTGGCCAAGTTCACCCGCCCCGAACAGGACAACTCCGGTGACGCGCCTACGCAGCAAATTGCCACCGATGCGGGCACCGTGATGGGCACGGTCGGTTACATGGCTCCCGAACAGGTGCGCGGCAAAACTGCCGACCCGCGCTCCGATATCTTCGCCTTCGGCGCGATTCTCTACGAGATGCTTTCCGGCAAGCGCGCCTTCCACGGCGACTCTCCCGTCGATACGATGAGCGCCATCCTGAAAGAAGATCCGCCGGATTTATCAGAGACGAACCGCAACGTCTCTCCCGCGCTGGAACGCATCGTTCGCCACTGCCTGGAGAAAAATCCCGCCGAGCGCTTTCAATCGGCACGCGACGTGGCCTTCAATCTTGAAGCGCTCAGTGACATTTCCACTTCCAGCCGCAGTGGAGTACAAGCCATGCAACTGGAAGAACCCTCCAGGACCCGGCGCTGGCTCGTCCCTGTGCTCGGCGGATTGCTATTGCTGGCATCGTGGGCGGCTGTTTATCGTCTGGCGCGCCGCAGAGTCGCATCCAATCCCACATTTCACGAGGTCACCTTCCGCAACGGCACCATCTGGGACGCTCGCTTCGCTCCCGACGGCCAGACAATCATTTACGGCGCAGCCTGGGACGGCCAGCCGCAGGAAATCTTCTCCACTCGATTCGACAGTTCGGACTCACGCTCGGTCGGGCTGCCCTCAGCGCAAGTTCTTTCCATCTCTTCCAAAGGCGAGATGGCGATTTCGCTGAACGCCGTCGCCTACGCCCACTTCACTCAAACCGGCACTCTGGCGCGGGTGCCATTGGCTGGAGGTGCTCCGCGCGAAATCCTCGACAACGTGATGTGGGCTGACTGGTCGGTCGATGGCCAATCGCTGGCCGTGATTCGCCCCGGCACAGGCGTCCTCTCCCATCTCGAATATCCCATCGGCAATGTGATTTATGAGCCGCGAGGCTGGGTGAGCCACGTTCATTTTTCTCCTGGCGGAGAGTTCCTCGCCATCGCCGATCATGTGCAGGGCGGCGACGACGGCCGCATCGTGATCCTCGATGCGAAAGGAAATCCCAAGGCGCATTCTTCTTTTTATTCCAGCGTCGAGGGATTGGCGTGGAGTCCGAGCGGGAAAGAAGTTTGGTTCTCTGCCGTGCCCGCAGGATCGGCACGCTCCATTTATGCGCTGGATTTTTCCGGCAAGGAACGCCTTATTTATCGCGCGCCCGGCGGCTTGATCATTCACGATATCAGCCGCACCGGCCTGGTTCTGTTGACGTCGGACAAGGCTCGCGTTGGCTTGTTCGCGTTGCCTCCCGGAGAAACTCACGAACGCGCTCTCTCCTGGTTCGACTGGTCGCTTCTGGCCGATATTTCCCCCGACGGCAAGACCATTCTCTTCTCCGAGACCGGCGAGGCCGTGGGCACGAACTACAGCATGTTTCTGCGCAAGACCGATGGCTCGCCAGCCGTCCGTCTGGGCGATGGCGGCTTTGGTGCGTTGTCGCGGGATGGCAAGTGGGTGGTAACGGAAGACGGCGACCCCGCCAAGCTGATGCTGCTACCCACCGGCGTCGGCGAGCCACGCCAACTCACCGATAACAAAATTCATCACTACAACGCCGCATGGTTGCCGGACGGCAAGTCGGTCATCTTCAGCGCCGCCGAGCCGGGGCATGGCCGCCGCACCTACATCCAGAGTATCGATGGTCAAGGCCCGCCGCGAGCACTTACTCCAGATGGCACCGCTGGCAACCTCGTTTCACCGGATGGCAAGTACTTGCTTACTGTCGACGGCAATCGTGAGCACTGGCTCTATCCCATCGCGGGCGGCGAGCCGCAGAAAGTGAATTTTGCGTCGACCTTTGACGAAGGCATCATGGGTTTCTTCGGCGATGACAAAACCGTGCTGGTGCGTTCGCGCAAGATCCCCGTGGTAGTCAGTCGACTCGATCTGGCCACCGGACGCCGTGAGCCCTTCAGGGAAATCGTCCCCGCCGACCCCTCCGGCGCGCAAAGCGTCCCCAGCCTGCGCTTCAGTGCGGATGGAAAGTCGTATGCCTATTCGCTGGGCCGCATGCTTTCGGATTTGTATGTAGTGGATGGGCTGAAGTGAGATCGTGTGGCGCCTTCGCCCGCGAAATGTTCATCGCAGGATTACGCCGTTGTGAAAAGTGCCGAACAGCAATTCGCGGTCTGCGTCAAGAATAAGAACTACGCCGCTTCGCTCGAACTGCGTAAGCTCTATCGCGTTCTTCCCGATCCCGCCGCCAAACTCGGCCAGCTGCGAGTCATCGATGAGTCCGGCGAACATTACCTCTATCCCCAGGAATATTTCGCGCCTATCCAGTCGCTTCAAGCTGCTGAAAAACACCTTCCACCGTGCCCTGGGCGATTGCCGACCGGCGACGGGACCCTGATTCAGATTGTGGATGCGGCGTTGGCTGATGCCTCGCGGCGCAGCGGCGAATGGCTCGTGTGCCGCCCGGGATGCACCCAGTGCTGCGTGGGCGCGTTCGCCATTAATCAGCTCGACGCAGTGCGGCTCCAGCGGGGGCTGGCGGATTTGGGACGGAGAAATCCGGCGCGAGCGAGGCGCATTCGCGACCGGGCGCGAGCTTCGGTGGGACGCTTGTCTGCCGATTTTCCCGGCAATGCGAAGACCGGAGTGCTCGACGAAAGCGCGGAAGCGGAAGAACGCTTCGTGGAATTTGCCAACGATGAGCCTTGCCCTGTTCTCGATCCGGAGACGGGACTGTGCGAGCTTTATGAATCACGTCCGATGACGTGCCGCACCTTTGGCCCTCCAGTGCAATCGGAGGGCGGGCTGGGTGTTTGCGAATTGTGCTTTCACGGCGCGAGCGACGAACAGATTGCCGCGTGCGAGATGGTTGTCGATCCCGACGACCTGGAATCCAGGCTGCTGCGGAAACTGGAAAAGACCAAGGGCCCTCGCGCGCGTACCTTGGTTGCGTTTTGTTTAAGGTAAGGGGAGAGTTCCGGATAACCGGGCATTGGTTTCCCTGTTTGTGAAGGTCGCCCCGCGCACAGCCAAAACGGCACGCCGCTTCTATTTCCCCTGTTCCTCCAAAAACCTCTCTACTTCGATCGCCGCCATGCACCCCGACCCTGCCGCGGTGATCGCTTGACGATAACGCCGATCCTGAACATCGCCGCAGGCAAACACGCCGTGCACCTTCGTGAAAACGTAGTTGTGCGTTTTCAAATATCCGTCGGCGTCCGTATCTAACTGACCGTGAAACATTTTGGCGTTTGGATCATGGCCGATGCCCAGAAAAAGCGCGCTGGTGGGAAAATCCGAGACCTGATTGGTCTTCACATTGCGCACCTTCAACCCCGTTACTTCCTGCTTTCCCGCGTCATACACATCCTCGACAACCGTGTCGAGCAGGAATTGAATCTTCGGATTCTGCTGCGCGCGCTCCAGCATGATCTTCGAAGCGCGAAAGTGATCGCGCCGATGGATTACGGTGACCTTGGTGGCGAAGCGCGTCAGAAAAATCGCCTCTTCCATCGCCGAATCTCCTCCGCCCACCACCACAATCTCTTTGCCGGAGAAAAAGAAACCATCGCAGGTGGCGCACGACGACACACCGTGCCCAATCAGTTGCTGCTCATGCGGCAGTCCCAGCCAGCGCGCGGAAGCCCCGCTGGCTATAATCAGCGACTGCGCCTGCACCTGATGTTTACCCAGGTGCAGCACAAACGGTCGCTGGCTCAAGTCCACGCTGGTCAGGTGCGCCATGCGATATTCCGCGCCAAAGCGCTCCGCCTGTTTGCGCATGTTCTCCACCAGTTGCGGTCCTAGAATTCCCTCGGGAAAGCCGGGAAAATTCTCCACCAGAGTCGTAAGCGCGAGTTGCCCTCCCGGCTCATGTCCCTCGATGACCAACGGCTTCAAGTTCGCGCGCGCAGCATAAAGGGCAGCCGTGTGTCCGGAGCAGCCGGACCCAATAATTACGACATTGCGGATTTCACTCATATTTGTTCGTGGCTGCGATATAGATTACCGGGTTCCGATTCGGATGCACACGCCAGTTCTCACCGGAAATAAAGCGATTTCACCACAGAGTCACAGAGACACAGAGAAATTCAACTTCTAGTTTTTGTTTTCTCTGAGTCTCTGTGACTCTGTGGTGAAAGCATTTACTTCTTCTCTCCCGTCGAAGGCCGCACAGGCTTATTCGCCGGTTTAGATGGAACGCCGCCAATCTTACCCAATTCTTCCGGAACGATCTTGCGCGCATCCAGCAGCCGCCGGTAATTACCCAGCACATCGGAAGCGTTGCGGAAAATCGGCTCATACGCCGACTGATCCGGCGCCGGTCCGCCCTCCGCCGCGTTACAACGGGCCAATGCCACCGACGATTTTCCAAAGCGCTCCAGGCGAATGCGGTTCACCGGAGAGTTGGTCGAGAGCATCGCCTCCGCGCTGGTCACCGACGAAGCGCTGTCTTCCAGCGACACCTGGATCAGATCCTTGGGATCGCGCACGTGCAGCACCAGCGTCTCCACCATATTGTGCCCATCATTGCTGAACGAGTACTGCACGCTGGAAAAAAGCGCCTGTACCGCAAATTCCTTGCGTATCCGGACGTAGCTCGCCACCGAAGGCTCGTCGGAAACCTGCGCCCGCTGCTCTACCGGCATCAGGTTCGGCAAGTCAGTCAGCGTCGAGCGCCCGCGCGACACTTCAAAGTCGGCCGAAAAAAGCGGCTGCTTGGGAATCCTCGCCAGCGCCGCGGTAATTTCCTTCTGCTCTTCCGCGGACGGAGAGCAAACGTTCAGCATATTCACCTTCACTTGCGGCTGACTGTTGGCTGAATTGCCATCGGGTTGCTGCGCCCAGGCGCACAGGCCGAGAGAAATTATCGACAGAAGACAGGACAAGAAAAAATAAAGTCGAGGCACGGCGGAATTCTAACCGAGAATCCGCAAAATCCTAAACTCTCCCGCTCCCGGACCCTCGCGGACTTTTCGCCGATGGGCGTAAAATCCAGCGTAGAATCCCAAGATGCAGTGGTCTTATGCAGAAATCCGTCAGGCACTGATTCGCGCCGAACTCTGGCCCCAGGGCCGGGTTGCGCGGATCGCCTGGTATCAGGTCGCCCTGGCGGGTATTCTTTTTGTCTTCAAAAACCTGCTGGGCGTTTTTGCACCTTCCTTGCGCACGCACCTGGGTGGTTGGGTCGTCTTTCTCGTCATCCTCGCGGCAGTTCTGTTTTCTGTGCTGGGCTTTCGCTGGCTGAAGCGCCGAATTCTCTGGCGCCTGCGCAACCGCCTCATCGTCACCTACGTTTTCATCGGCGTGATTCCCGTCATTCTTCTTCTGACCCTGGCATTCGCCGCCGGATATTTGTTCGCGGGACAGTTCGCAGGATTCCTTGTCACCTCTGAACTCGATTCTCAAATGCGCGGCGTCGAGGCGGCGAATTCCGCAATCAGTAATGAACTTGCCGCCCGACTGGAGCGCGGCGGCAGCGCCACGCCCGAATCCCTCGCGGGATTAAAACGCCGGAACCGCGCCTGGAACAAGCGGCAAGTCTGCGCCTGGCTGGGCGCAAAGCAACTAACCATTGATGTCGGAGTACAAGCGCCCCCGTTTGGTTTTCCCAGCTTCCTCGACGACGCAAACAATTCTTATGCCAGGGCGATGCGCGCAAATCGCCCGTTTCGTTCTATCGTTCGCGATCACGGCGAATTGTTCCTGCGCGTCGCCACCTCGCTTCCGCTGGCCACAGGCAAGCTTGTGGTCGTAACCAGTGAACCCTTGGACCGCGAACTGGTTGGGGAGATTGCCGAGAATCTCGGTGAGGTCACGCTCTATCCCGCGGGAATTCGCTTTCCCCCAACGTTCACGGTTGGGACTCTCTCTGACACGAGCGGCAATCTCGATCGCGTCATACATTTTGGCACCCCATTGCCGATCGTCGACTGGACGACCGGGACCGATCAGTTCCCCGGCACGCTGGGCATTCGCACCCTGCCCTCGTTGCTATACAGCCGTTTGTTCGCGTCGCTGGGAGACTTCGCCACCGGCGTGGAAGAAGGCCTGCTCGCCATCCTGGTTTTTTTCGCGGTCATCGAAATGGTGGCGTTGTTTATCGGCACGCGCATGACGCGCACCGTTACCGCCGCAGTCGCTCAACTCTATGCTGCCACGACTCATGTGGATCGCGGCGATTTCAGCCACCGCATTCCCGTCAGGTCCAACGATCAGTTGGCGCAGCTTTCGCTGGCCTTCAACTCGATGACCGAGTCCATCGAGAAGCTGATTCTCGAACAAAAAGAAAAGCAGCGGCTGGAAGGCGAACTGGCCATCGCCCAGGAAGTGCAGGAGCAGCTCTTCCCCCGGCAGATCGTGCAACTGGAATCGCTCGAGGTCCACGGCTTCTGCCGCCCCGCCCGCACTGTCAGCGGCGACTACTACGATTTCCTGACCGCCAGCCCGCACAAAATGATCCTCGCCATGGGCGACATCAGCGGCAAAGGAATTTCCGCGGCCTTGCTCATGGCCACCATCCATTCCGCGGTCCGCGCCTACAGCGTGGAGAGCCTGCCGCAACTCCAGGAAGCAATGGCCGTCGGCGCAGGCGCCGCATCCGGCCTCATGACGGCGGCGCGGCCCGAAGGCATCGAAATTTCTCCGGGCGCTTTGCTCAGCCTGCTCAATCATCAGCTTTACGAAAGCACTCCGCCAGAAAAATACGCCACGCTTTTTCTCGCCATCTACGATGGCGTGACGCGCCGCCTCAACTACAGCAACGGCGGCCACCTTCCTCCGCTGCTCGTCAGCCAAGACGGTACGCTGCGCCGACTTGAAAAAGGTGGCACCGTCGTCGGCCTGTTCGAAAATAAAAGTTATGAGGAAGGTTCGGTCGACATGTTTCCCGGAGAAATTTTCGTCGCCTACAGCGACGGCATCACCGAACCCGAAAATGATTTCGGAGAATTCGGCGAAGAGCGTCTCATCGACCTCATCCGCGAAAACCGCCACCTGCCGCTGCCCCAGATCAGCCAGATCGTGACCGCCGCGGTCGATACCTGGATCGGCAACGCAGAACAACCCGACGACGTTACGCTGGTCCTCGCCCGCGCGCGTTAGCCGCATTGCCAGTAGTGGTAGCGCCTCCGTCCCGGCGGCGTTCGGCGTGCGCCCCTGACCTTGACAGCCCAACGACCCATGACATAACGTGGTTCGTCGCTGTTCGTCAGCGAAGTTTCTGACCCTGTACGCGGGAGTAGCATAACCACGGCAATGCGCCGGGGCTCCATCCCGGAGATGACGGTTCGATACCGTTCCTCCCGCCCCAGCTTTTCATCTTCTTCAGTTTTTCTTCTTCAGTTAATAGGCGCGAGTTGATGACTGCGTAGCGCGGTTTTGCAATAGCTGACCATGGCCAAGCGGCCCGCCCGCCGCGCAGTCTCACCTCTACTTGTGCGGCACCACCTGCACCCGCGCCGTGAACGCCCCATCTTTCACCATGCCGCCTAGAATCAGCCGCCCGATCGGAGTCTCTACAATCCCCCGGCTATCCATGCGCGGATCCGCAGTATCCTCCGTGACGGTCTCCCAGCGGTGGCTGTGCAGGTCGAAGTCGAACGTGACCGGCGAGATCTCCACCGGCCTGCCGTCATAACCGTTGCCCTTAAAATCATGCACCGCCGCGCTGCCTCCCGAGAAAACCATTCTGCGGTCTTTTGCTAGCGCACCAGCCGCAATGCCAAAATGCGCCGGCCCCGGATGCGCCGGCAGCTTGCCCCACTCGATTTTGTTCGGATCTTTTTTATCGATCTTCCCCAGCCAGCATTCCTGCGAAGCCACGTAAGGATCACCGCTGCCCGAATTTTTCATCGCTCCGTCCGCGTAAACGATCTCATCTTCCGCCAGTCCGCCCGCGTGTCCAAACACCGGTGCGCCCGGCAGCGGCGTAGCCTGGCTCCACGTATTTTTCTGCGCGTCGTAAACCTGCACATTATTCACCGGCCCATTCTTCGAGCGCCCGCCCACCAGATAAACGTAGCGGTCGTGGTTCACGCCAATCACCGCGCTATCCACCGGCACCGGAATATCTTCTCCGCGATACCACTTTTTTTCCTGCGGCACATATCCATTCACGTCCGAAACCGTGATCTGGCCGCCCTGGTTGTCGACAATATATCCGCCAAACAGAAAAATCTTCCCCCGCATCCCCACCGCGACCGCCCCCAAACGCCCCGCCACGCCAGGCACGGCGCGAATGTCGCTCCACTTCGCCGAGGCCAGTCGCAGCATATAAACCTTATTGGTAACGTCGTCCCAATTCTTCTTGGGTCCAACGCCCATGAGCGAAAACACCTCCAGCCCATTCTGGAGCGTCGCGACCGCGTTATTAGAAACTGCCGCAGGCATGGGCGGAATCTTGGACACATCCTGCGCCCCCACCTGCACGAAGCCCAGCCCCATGAACAGAACGATAAGTAAAAAGAGCGTCAGTTTTTTCATCGCTGAGATACTACGTCTTTCCCACCCGCCGCCGCAAAACTCTCAAACGCCGGTCATGGTGCAGTTCGCGGACATGCTCATGTGGGGACAGCCGCCCAAGCTTGCCCTGAGCTGAGTCGAAGAGGCTGTCCGTCGAGCGAAGCTCGACAGCCGATCGGATGCCTATTCGACGCACCCCGATCGCACCGCATGAATGAAGTCCGTATAAGCCGGAGTCTGCCCACCAGCGCGCATCAAGCTGGCGATCTGCCCACGATGATAAGCGGAATGCATCACCACGTGCGTGAGCACATCCTGCACCGTGTTGCTCCACGCCTCCCCTTTGCTGTTCTTATAAGAAATTTTCTCCGCCGCAAGGCCAGTCGAAATATGATCGGACGAAGACATCGTTCTGAAATACTCAATCCACAATCCCTCCAGCGCCGTTGCGCGAGCCTTACATTGGTCGAGGTCAAACTCCGGCCACACCGGCAGACTCTGCGGCTCGCCCTTCAAGCGCTCCAGCCATAAACCTTCAGCAGAAAGAATGTGCGCCATCAGCCTGATCGCTCCCTGAGTCTCGCCTCCGCTGCCGCGGATCACGCTCAACACTTCGCGATTCGCCCACGCGTCGTAAGCAAACTGATGCCCAAGATACTCCGCCAGTTCCATAGCTCCCCCTATTTGCATCGATGTTATTCGCGCGTCCCAGCCGCCGCAAGGTAGTGGCTGAATTTGCCTTGCGTTGACGTTGGGAGTGGAGAGACAATTGCCCCGTAGTAGGAGGCACCTATGCTTAATGGGCTGTTCCAACCAATGCACTTGATCGTACTCGTGGTTCTACTAGTTGGTGCGTTTCTCGTGTTTCGAGTGCTTTGGCGTCTTGGTTCGAAGCTTAAATAGAAAAGCCCGGATGCCAGTCCGGACCATGGTACTTCCCTCATTCAGCCACTACCCGCGCAACGCTTTAACCATCTATTCACAAACTTCCACTACACTGCATGACGAGCGCCTTGTTCGCGCCGTCGTTCTCCAATCATGGTTCGCAAAACCGCACCGGTCCGGCCCGCAGCAGAGTCCGAAGACACAGAACTAGACTCCCCCACTCCGGCTCGCAGTTCGCCCGCACAGCCCGCAATCCGGCCTCGCACCGGCGGCAAGAATTCCAACTCCTCCGAAGATCTTACTCGTCTCGCCCTGCGCGCCTGCCTCATCGCCCGCGACGCCGCCTTCAACGTCCGCGACCTGATCACCAGCAATTCCCGCATGGCGTTTCTCGCGATCAAAGATTGCGAAAAAGAACTCGACCTGCTCGAGCGCCAGATCGACGACCAAGTGCCCGCTGCCATCACCCGCGTCAACGAAGCCCGCGCCCGCCAGTTGCTGGCCAGCCTCAAGTGCACCACCGACCTCGAACGCATCGGCGATCTCGTGATGAGCGTCGCCCTACGCGTGCAGGCCCGTTCCGGCAAAATGCCCGTCGCCGACGCTCGTCCATTGGTCGCCATGTCGGAAATCCTGCGCGAAATGCTCGACCTGATTCACAAAGGATTCGTCTCACTCGATCTGGAATGCGCCCGCAAAGTCCTGCAAATGGACAAGGACGTGGACCGCCTCTGCCACGCGATGTTCCAGAAACACCTCACCGAAAATGTATCCCAAGGGGATACCTCCCACTTCGAAATTCTGCTGATGGCGCAGGCTCTGGAGCGCGCCGGAGATCACACCACTAACCTCGCCGAAGAACTCTACAGCCTGATCGAAGGCCGCAGCCTGCGCCACATGCCGAAAAAACGCGCCGCGCAGTAGTTCTCGAAATTCGTCAGTCTTCTAAATTCATCATTCGTTAACACGCGGGAAACATACGCGCAACATTGCCCCCATACAGTTTGGGCAGCAAACCCTGCGCTCGAAGTTGGCGTCGACTTCGGGCGGTTTCCCAAACACGAATGCACCTCCCCACGAATTCCTATGACCGTTCGGGTGACCGGACAGGTCAGCGAACGGACGACCGGACCGGGCTCGCCGGCGCCTCCGGCTCCATGCGCAGCCTGGTCTTCGTCGTCGAGGATGACGAAGACATCGCCCGGCTCATCTCCCACAATTTGCAGGCCGCCGGCTTCGAGGTGCAAAGCTTCGTCAGCGGAGCTTCGGTCATCACCGAAGCACTGCGCGAAATGCCCGCTCTATTCCTGCTCGATGTAATGCTCCCCGGGATGGACGGCTTCGAACTCTGCCGCCAAATTCGCCAAAGCTCGATCATCTCCGCAACACCAATTATTTTCCTGACCGCGAAGACCGCGGAAGCCGACCGCGTGAAAGGCCTGGAACTGGGCGGCGACGACTACGTCACCAAACCCTTCAGCCCCCGCGAGCTGGTGGCCCGCGTCCGCAGCGTTTTGCGCGGCCTGAGGCAGGCGCCACCGGCCAGCGAGGTTCTGCGCCTCGGCGACCTCGAAATCGATGTCTCTTCCATGACCGTCCAGGTAAAAGGCCGCAATGTCCTCACCACCGTGCGCGAATTTCGTTTGCTGGAATATCTCGCCACCCATCGCGGCCGCGTCCTGACCCGCGATCAGTTGCTCGACGCCGTCTGGAAAGAAACTCCCTTCGTCACACCAAGATCGATAGACGTCTATATCCGCCGCCTCCGCGAAAAAATCGAACTGGACCCCCGCCATCCCCAATATCTAAAAACCCTGCGCGGCATCGGCTACCGCTTCGAAGTCGCCAGGTAGCCAAGGCGCCGCATCCCTCTGTGTGCCTCCGTGTGTTCCCCTGTGAACCTCAGTGTTAAAGATTTTGATCTTGCTTTAGCCGGTCAAACCCTAACCAACATTCCCCAAGTCAATCCCCTTTTTCTCGCGTCCAGTCCCCGCGACAACCGCAACCAGCGTAGCGACAATCAGCACCGTCCCCGCCAAAACCGGCGGATAACTCCCATATCGCTCCACCAGCCTGGCCTGCACCACAGAATTCTTGGAAGAAAGTAAATTGCCCAACTGATAAGCGAACCCCGGAAAAGTCCCGCGCACTGCCGACGGCGACAACTCATTCAGATGCGCCGGAATCACTCCCCACGCGCCTTGCACCATGAACTGCATCAGAAATCCGCCCAGCGCCAGCATGGGAACAGTATGCGAATAAGCCCATAGCGGAATCACCGGAATCGACAGCAGCGCGGCAATGACAATCGCGCGCCGCCGCCCAATCCGCTCCGACCACGTTCCGAAAAGCACTCCGCCAATCAGCGCGCCAATATTGGCGCAAACTGCAATGAACATGACCGTATGAGGGTCCAGTTGATGTCCCTTGGTCAAAAACGTCGGATAGAGATCCTGCGTACCGTGGCTGAAAGAGTTGAAGGCAAACATCAAGACTGCCATGAGAAGAAACGGACCAATATACGCGAGGATGTCTTTCCCCGCCGAGGTCTGCGCCTTTTTCGCAACCTGGCCTTGCAGCCACGCCGGTGATTCATCCACCTGCGTGCGAATGTAGATCACTAGGAACGCAGGCAGAGCGCCAATCACGAACATTCCTCGCCAGCCCACAAAATTGAACATCGTCCCATAAACCAGCGCCGCCATCAGATAGCCCACCGCATAACCTTCCTGGAGCAGTCCGGAAAAGAATCCGCGCTTTTCCGCCGGCAGCGTCTCAAACGCCAAGGCCGCGCCCACTCCCCACTCTCCGCCCATGGCGATCCCAAACAGCGCGCGCGTAATGAGAAAGATTTTCAGCGATGGAGCAAAGGCCGAGGAAAGCTCAAACACCGAGTAAAGGATGATGTCGATCATCAGCGTCACCCGCCGTCCAAACCGGTCGGCCATCATGCCAAACAAAAACGCCCCCACCGGACGAAACGCCAGCGTGATAAAAATCGCCTCGGTGATCGCAGACACCTTGGCCTGAAATTGCGTGGCCAGCGCGCTGACGCAAAAAGTCAAAATGAAAAAATCGAACGCATCCAGCGACCACCCAAGAAAGCAGGCGATGAAAGTGTTCCGCTGTACCCGCGTAAGCTCGCGAAAATGACCGAGAAATTGCATAAGCGCCCCTCCGACGATTCGGAGACTAAAAGCCCCCGCGCACGAATCCTGCGGATGCTAGCATATGTCTTTCAATCAGGAATCAAAAAATCAACAATCGCCAATTTCCCCGCCCATGCCCGAACTCGATCTTCCCCAGCGCCAGACGCCCGACTCGCTCATGCTCACCGGCTTCTGGTATCGCGCGCTGCCCGCCGATCGCGTTCACAGAAATCGGCTGCGCAAAGCCATGCTGCTGGAGATTCCGCTGGTCGTTGGCCGCGACCGCGAAGGCCGCGCCTTCGTCATGCGCGATTCCTGCCCGCATCGCGGCATGCCGCTGAACGGCGGCAGGTTCGACGGCGAAAATCTCGAGTGTCCCTACCATGGTTGGCAATTCGACGTTCACGACGGCCAATGCCAGGCCATCCCTTCGCTCACCGCCGATCAGAATCTGAAAGTCGATCGCATCTACGCCGGCAGCTATCCCTGCGAAGAACAGGACGGTTTCATCTGGGCCTACATCCCCGATCCCGCTCCGCAGGGCGCGGGATTTTCGAAGCGCTCCGAAGCAACCGACGCCGCTCCCGAGATAGAAAAATTTTCCGGCAAATATAAATTCGCCTATCTCACCGCCGAGATGCCGGTCAACGTCGATCACGGCATCATCGGCCTGATGGATCCGGCGCACGGGCCGTTTGTTCATCAAGCCTGGTGGTGGCGCTCGCAGCACAGCATTCACGAGAAGCGCAAACACTTCGAACCCATCCCCAGCGGCTTTCGCATGAGCGCCCACACGCCCAGCTCCAACTCCGCGCCCTACAAGCTGTTGCGCCTCTATGCCGACGCCGATTCGATCACCACTACCATCGACTTCGTCCTGCCCAACATCCGCACGGAAACGATTCGCGCTGGAAAGTATTGGTTCTCCAGTCTAACGACGGTTACGCCGATCACGCGCAACCTCTGCCGTATCGACGTAACCGCGGCCTGGAATATTTTCCGCTGGATGCCCTTCGGCCCCGAGCTGCTGAAATTTGTCTTCGCGAAATTCGTCGAGCAGGACCGCCGCACCATGGAGATGCAAGCCGAAGGCCTGAGACACAGTCCTCACCTGATGCTGATCGACGACGCCGACCGCCCCGCGAAGTGGTATTTCCAGTTAAAGGCCGCGTATCTGGAAGCAAAAAGAACAGGCAGTGAGATGAAGCATCCCATGTCCGGGCCGGTTACGTTGAAGTGGAGAAGCTAGATTCGTCGAGCCTAGAGTCAAAGACCTGCCCTACCCCGTGATCCTCAGTGTCCCCTGTGTTCAAGGGTTTCGCCTGCCGCGCCAAACGTGCCGGTCACGTTCCACAATGCGAAGTGCGACCAATGCTCTGCCGCCGTTCCGACGAATGGCCGCGCGTTGCGTTCCGCGTCCCGCAGCGGGGTGGAAATTGCGGCGCGTGTGCCTGGGGTCATAAAAATGCTTTTCGTCGCTCCTGCGGGGAGTTAAATCGATTTAACTAACCGATTACTTAGAATCAACAACTTACAAACAATGGAGCCTATCTTACTGAAAATAAGGGCTCTTATCCCGCCCGCGCGGAATCAGCCCGCCTATGGCACACATTGCGGCAATAGTGCGTACGTCGCATCCAGGGAATGGAGATAGGTATTCATCGAGTGCCAGCATTCCAGACTGTTCCGGGCAAAGCTCGACGAGGCGAAGGGGTATGCCGTATTCACGTGGTCGTAGTCGAGCAGAACGGGAATGTGCGGCGGCAGCTTGGGTACAAGGTCAAGCGTGTTGACGATGCGCCAGGAGTTGACCGGCAGTTGATCGAAGGTGCGCACGAACTCCATGTTACCTACGCGTGGTGAAGCGAAGCTGCATAGAGTTTGAATATCGAACTTGTGCTTGCTGGAGTTCTCCATGACGAACAGCGTGGTCAACGCCCCACCCAGGCTGTGGCCGGTGACGACGGTGGGCCGCGGCGGCCGCTCGCGTGTGTCCGCCATGGAGGCGCGAAAACCGCGCTCCACTTCGCGGCTGCGGGCCAACTGTTCCAACTGATCGCCGAACGATCCGCTGAAGGTTTCCGGTGTCGCGTCCTGCGCGATCGCTTTGCCCGCGACGGCGCTCGGCAGCTTGCGCCTCACGACTTTCAAGGTGCTATAAATTTTGTCGAAGCCGGTAGCCACGCGCCCCGCTGCGGGCACCTAGCGAAAAGGCACGGGCAATGCGAAGGCATCGTCGAACCACTCAATCGATCCTTCGGTTCCGCGAATGGCGATGATGCGCGAATCCGGGTTGGCCTTGTCGAAGGCTACGATGCCGTAAAACTTCGGGTCTTCCAGGTTGAGGAAGAAGTCGGACATGTGAATCCAGGCGCCCAGTTCGTAACTGTCGGGAATGCCCTGGGGTTCGGGCCGCATGGGGTCCGGCCCCTGAGGGCTTTTGTACATGGTGTAGGCGGCCTGCACGAACTGGCCGTAGAGCAACGACTGAGTTTTATCGAGGGGCTGCGGCATGGGAACCTCCTGGAGAAAAAAATCCTTTGCCACGGATGGCGCTGACGAACCCGGATTATCCGACGGATTATCCGGCGGAGGGGGGAATTAGTCAATGAGTACCGCGGAGGGCTGACGACGCTCGACTAAGGACCAACCACGGTTATTCTTTCATCAGCTAATCTTGCACCAGCCAGTCCATCGCCTCTTCGCGTGTCTTGAACAATGGCAAGTCGCGCTGCGAAAAATTCTTGAAGTGCTCGTAGAAAATATGCGGCAGGTGTTCGGTGCCCACCCATGCTGACCGCTTCACATAGGGGCGATCAAGCACCAGCACTTCCTTGATGCGCGTGGATACGCTCTTATCAACCTCGGCGCCGGTGAAGTCGGCGAGGGTGAGGACCGAGCCGGGCTCGTGTTCAGCCACGTCGATGCGCACCTGGTCGAGCAGCCGCAACAACTCTTTCGCCGCGCAGTGCGAGAAGTCGATGAGAAAGATGGCGTGGCCCTTGTGCTTGATGAATCGCAGGCGCTCGTGTTGGGAACTGCCGGGAGTCGTCATGGAGTCAGAGCCTCATGGCAAAAGCGATTCCACCACCGCGTAAGCGCCATTCAGCGCGCCATCCAGCGCGGCAGCGTCTTTGCCTCCGGCTTCGGCCAGGTCGGGACGGCCTCCGCCCTTGCCGCCAACTTTCTGTGCGACCGGGCCGATGACTTTGCCCGCCTGAACTTTGCTGGTTAAGTCTTTAGTCACGCCGACGATGAGCGAGACATTGCCGTTCGACGCCGAACCCAACACGACGACGCCGGAGCCAATCTTGTCGCGCAGTTGATCGACCAGCGTGCGCAGTTGCGCGCGTTCCAGATTGTCCACGCGATGCGCAAGAACTTTCACGCCCTTTACTTCCTTCACCTGATCGCCAATGTTCGCCGCGCTGAATGACGCCGAAGCCGACTTCATCCGTACCTGATCGAGTTCGCGCGTGAGCCGCTTGATTTCGGCGTCCTTCCTGTCGAGTTCCGCCTGGAGAGCATCCGCGGGCGATGCCGACATCTCCTCATCAGAGGGTGCCCCATCCTTGCGCGGTTTGTGCGCAAGGGTGGGAGAGGCGAATGCCGACACTACCTTCTCGAGTTGATGATCTTTGCGGAAGTGAGCCAGCGAGCCTTCTCCGGTGATGGCTTCCACGCGGCGCACGCCCGAAGAGACGCTGCCTTCTTTCAGAATCTTGATCAGGCCGATCTCGCCGGTGGCGGCGGTGTGCGTGCCACCACACAGTTCGGTGGAGAAGTCGCCGATCCTGACCACGCGCACCCTGTCGCCATACTTTTCGCCGAACAGCGCCATGGCGTGGTACTTGTTGATTGCCTCGTCGATAGGCACGTCGGTGAGCGTTTCGACTTTGATGTTGCGCAGCACTTCTTTGTTGATGATGTCTTCGATGTCCTGCAACTCTTCGTCTTCGACGGCGGTGAAGTGCGAAAAATCAAAACGCAGATGATTGGGCGCAACCAGCGATCCCGCCTGCTTCACGTGCTTGCCCAGCACTTCGCGCAGGCCTGCGTGGAGCAGGTGCGTAGCTGTGTGATTGCGCATGGTCGCTTCGCGAATGTCGGTATTGACCACGGCATCGACCTTGTCGCCCACGCGAATCGGCTGCTTGGCAATGACTTGATGTGCGCGCACGCCTTGAATCGGCGCGTAGCAACCCTTCACTTCGGCGACGACGGTGTTGTGGTCGTCGGAGTAAAACCATCCCTTGTCGCCGATCTGGCCTCCGGAGTCGGCATAGAACGGCGTGTGGTCGAGAAACACCTCGCCTTCTTGATCCCTTGAAAGCTCGGGAGTGGGTTGCCCCCCTTGTACTATGAATCGGACCAGGCAGCCGTCGGACCTGGTCTGGCGATATCCCTCAAAGAGTTCGACGGTTCCAGGAGCGGACAGTGCCCCCAATTGGAGATAGACCGGACTCGCGGATTTTTTCGATCCGCCTTTCCAGGAAGCACGGGCGCGTGTCTTCTGATCTTCCATCGCCCTGTCAAAGCCGGCCTGGTCAAAAGCCAGTCCTCGATCACGAGCCGCATCCTGCATGAAGTCAAGGGGCATTCCGTAAGTGTCGTAGAGTTTGAAGGCCCTCTCGCCCGAGTAAAGCCGGAGCTCGGGAATTCCTGTTCGGAGATCGCGCTCCAGGTCCTCCATGTGAGTAAGGAATGTAGCCCTAGCGGCGTCGTCCTTAAGGCCTCCGTGCTTTTTAAATTCCTCAATTTCTTGGGCTATGCGTCCGAACCCCTCGATGCCGTCACCCATTAGCTCAATCGCGGCGGATTGAAGTTTGGCAACGGCAGCTTCGTCTGCTTTCTCCCTCACGTCAGGGGGCAGGCCGCTAAACTCCTCCAGATTCACCTTCGCATCGTGGGCGATTGCCGCTACCCGGTCAATCATCTCCGCCCACTCTTGAAGTTCCGATTCTAGCTTCTCCAATCCCAGGTCTAGCGTGTGTGCAAAGCGTGTCTCTTCGGCAAGCACCGCCTTTGAAACGCTATCTTTCGTCTCGGCGAGTTCCGGGTACGCATCTAGCATCAGATCGCCGACCGCGGGCACCATGCGGTAAAGGAACGGTCCCTTCTGTCCGAGCAGCCGGCCGTGCGTGATGGCGCGGCGGATGATTTTTCTGAGAACGTAGCCGCGACCTTCATTCGACGGCAGCACTCCATCCGAAATGAGAAAGGTTGCGGCACGCGAGTGATCTGCGATTACGCGAAGCGACGCAGCAGACTTCGTTGTGGCCTCTTTTTCGATTTCTTTCGTTAGCGATGTGCCGGTTAATTCCCCTGCGCGCTTGATCAGAGGTGTAAACAAATCCGTGTCGTAGTTCGAGATCACGCCTTGCAGCACTGCTGTCACGCGCTCCAAGCCCATGCCGGTATCAATCGAGGGTTTGGGAAGGGGATTCAGCTTGCCGCTGGAGTCGCGGTCGAACTGCATGAAGACCAGGTTCCAGATTTCGACGTAGCGGCCGCAGTCGCAGGGGAATCTGCAATCCGTGTGGCCCTGCTCTGAAGCTGCTGGGCCCATGTCGTAGTGAATTTCGCTGCACGGGCCGCAGGGGCCGGTGTCACCCATTTGCCAGAAGTTGTCTTTCGCATCCCCTTCAAAGATACGTTCCTTCGGGACGCCCTGACTGATCCACGCCTCCTCTGCTTCGCTGTCTCGCGGGACGAGCCCAAGTTCAGGGCCGGCTCCTTCGAAGATCGTTACGTAGAGCTTGTCTTTGTCGATGCCGTACCAGTCTTTGGAAACGATCAGCTCCCAGGCGTAGGCGATGGCGTCTTTTTTGAAATAGTCGCCGAAGGAAAAATTGCCCAGCATCTCGAAGAAGGTGTGATGGCGGTTGGTGAAGCCGACGTTTTCCAGGTCGTTGTGCTTGCCGCCGGCGCGCACGCACTTTTGCGACGTGGTTGCGCGGTTATAGTCGCGCTTTTCCAGGCCGAGGAAGACGTCTTTGAACTGGTTCATGCCGGCGTTGGTGAACAGCAGCGTGGGGTCGTTGGCCGGGACGAGCGAGGAGGAATGCACTTCCTTGTGGCCCTTTTGCACAAAGAAGTCCAGAAACTTGCGGCGGATTTCGGAGCCGGTGGGCATTTAGGTGAGATTTAATTTTAGCACCGGCGAAAGGCTTTAACACAGGGGGACACAGAGGAGCACAGGGTAAAGCAAAAGCAACACCCACCACGGAGGCACGGAGATATTTTTGGCCTCTGTGCTTCTCTGTGACTCCCGTGTCTCCGTGGTGGATTTTTACTTTACGGCGTCTTCGGTTTTCTCGCCGGCTTTTTTAATTTCGTGGCCGGTGGCTTCGGTTCCCTTCTTGACGCCGCTGCCAGTCTTCTTGGCGACTTTCTCGGTGCCTTTGGCCGTGTCCTTCGCGGCTACCTTGGTTTCGTGGCCGGTCTTGTCGGCAACTTTCTCCGTGTCCTTGCCGGTGTCTTTGGCGACGACCTTGGTCTCGTGACCGGTTTTATCCGCGGCTTTCTTGGTTGCAGCGCCAGTTTTGTCGGCTGCTTTTTCGGTGCCTTTCGCCGTGTCTTTCGCCGCTACCTTGGTGGCGTGGCCAGTCTTATCCGCAGCTACTTTTGTATCGTGGCCGGTTTTGTCGGCAGCTTTCTTCATGGCGTTGTCGCCGGCGGGTTTGTCGGTGGTGGTTGTGTCCTGGGCGGAGACAAATGGCGCGGCAGCCAACAACGAGGCTGCCAGCACTAATGCCAGTTTGGCTTTCATGGAGATTCTCCTCTAGTTTGAATCTGGGATCGGATAGGAAGTATGCGCCAGAGGCGGGGTCTGCCGCAACTTTATGCTGGCGAGTGCTGGGGGTGATTGAGAGCGATTCTCATGGTAAGAGTCGCGGACAGAGCTTGCCCTGAGCTTGTCGAAGGGAGTGTCCGCGCCACACGAGTCTCGTAGTAGCATCGAAGGATACGCATGCCGGAACCGAATTTGCCTTTGGCTATGTCTTCTTCCGAGTACGCTCTGCCTGCGCCCGCGTGGGTGGGCGAGCCTCGGCAGCGCTATTGGCTGCATGCGCTGCTGCTGTTGTTGACGTGCTTCACCACGCTGGTGGTGGGGGCACGCATGCAATTCAATTTTCAGCACAACCTGTCGGTGTTTTCGCTGGAGGATAGTGCAGCGCCCTTTTTTCCCGCGAACTGGATTCTGCATCCACGTCGTCTCTTGCAGGGGATGCCGTTTGCCGCAACACTCATGCTGATTCTGATGGCGCATGAGATGGGGCACTATCTGTATTGCAAGAGATACGGCGTTTGGGCGACTCTGCCGTTCTTTATTCCAGGGCCGCCATTCTTCGGAACGTTTGGCGCCTTCATCCGAATCCGCTCGGCCATCAGGTCACGCACTGCGCTTTTCGATATCGGCATCGCCGGCCCAATCTCGGGGTTTGTTGTGGCAGTAATCGTGCTTTATGTTGCCCTAGGATTATCGAAACCGATAGTGGCTCCGGCCCCGCCTGGCGAAGTGACCCTCGGGTTTCCCCTCATTTTTCGTTTGCTGCATCGGTTCGTCTCAGCCGCGGGCAATCCGGCGGCGGTCCTGCCGCTCAATCGCGTTCTCCTGCATCCCATGGCGATCGCCGCCTGGGTAGGAATGCTGGCGACTTCGCTGAACCTGTTGCCGGGCGGACAGTTGGACGGCGGACACATAGTCTTTTCCATCGCGCCGCGGGCTCACAAATTGGTCTCGCGCCTGACCATCCTGGTTCTGTTGTGCATGGCCTATTATCTATGGTCGGGCTGGCTGATATGGTCGATTATGCTGCAATTAAGCAGCTTCCGGCACCCGCAAGTTGCGGAGTGGCCCAAAGTCTCGGGAGGAAGGTCGTGGCTGGCTGCGCTGGCCTTGATCATGCTCGTAGTCTCGCTCACGCCCGCTCCTATCGCGCATTCGTCCCTGCCCGAGGTTGTCCGCCAGTTGTGGGCGCACTGAGAACGAACAATCGTCCGCCCAAATTGCCGACGGATAAGCGAATCCTATTCGCTTGCGTTTCTCTGTACTGCGTATAATCGCCTATTTAATCGTTTCAATACATTGCTCTTCATGGGAGGCGCTGTGAGATATCGATCTGGCATGGTTGTGGTTTTGTTCGGATACCTTCTCTCGCTCTCTGCCCTTTCTGCGCAAACCATCGAGGTTGATCTCTCTCATCCCACCAATCATTTTGTTCCGAAAGAAACTCTAGGCGCGGGAGTTGACCGCATCGCCGTCGAGGCTATCGACAAAGACCTGACACAACCGACGCTCGACCAGACACTCGCTTCCGGCTGGCAGCCTGTGACTTACCGGCAGAATACGGAGTTGGCCGTCGAAGCGTGGCATTGGAATCCGCAGGGGACTTGGAGCGATGCGAGTGGCAAGGGCTACTTCACGGGCTCCGCGACTCCGTCCGAAACAATTCGCTATTCCTACGGGTACAGTTTGCCGCGGCGCGGGTTCACGCGCAACGATGGCACGGATAACGTTGGCTTCTCGCGCATGACCGATGGCGACGAGAAAACTTTCTGGAAGAGCAGTCCTTATTTGACGCAGCACTTCACCGGCGAGAGCGATGAGTTGCATCCGCAGTGGGTGGTGATGGACCTGGCGCAGATGCAGGAGGTGAACAGCATTCGTATCGCATGGGGCGCGCCTTATGCGAAGAAATTTCTGGTGCAGTATTGGACGGGGGACGATCCGATCAAGGCCGTCACGCGCGGAGTTTGGCAGACGTTTCCCAAGGGCGCGATTGGTGACGGAGCGGGCGGGAGCGAGACGATTCGGCTGAGCGCGGCTCCGATGGCGGTGCGATTCGTGCGCATTTGGATGACGGAATCGTCGAACACCTGCGACGCGGATGGAGCAAGTGATCCGCGAAATTGCGTGGGCTATGCGATTCGCGAAATTTATCTGGGTATGACTTCTGAGGATGGCGCGTTTCATGACATCCTGCGGCACACGGCGGATCAGGAGCAGACCACGACGTATTGTTCGTCGGTCGATCCGTGGCATAAGGCGTCGGATTTAGGCTCGACCAAGCAGGCGCAGGTGGGGTTCGATTTATTTTTTACCAGCGGCGTGACGCGAGGGCTGCCGGCGATGATTCCGGTGGCAATGTTGTACGACACTCCGGACAACGCCGCGGCGGAGATCGCGTATATCGAGAAGCGTCGATATCCGATTTCTTACGTGGAGATGGGCGAAGAGGCCGACGGACAGTACATGCTGCCGGAAGACTATGCCGCGCTCTACTTGCAGTGGGCGACGGCGATTCATCGCGTGGACCCCGCGCTGAAGCTGGGCGGGCCGTCGTTCCAAGGTGTGAATAAAGATATTGAAGTGTGGCCGGATGCGAATGGGAAAGTGTCGTGGACAGGGCGCTTCCTCGATTATTTGAAGCGGCATGGACGGATGAGCGATCTGGCGTTTTTTTCGTTCGAGCATTATCCCTACGATCCGTGCCGGACGCCGTGGGGCGTGCTTTACGACGAACCGGAACTGGTGAGCCACATTGTGCAAGTGTGGCACGACGACGGCGTCCCGGGGAACATGCCGATGTTTATTACCGAAGGAAATCTTTCTTCTGGCGCGAGCGAAACCTATCAGGATATTTTTGCCGGGATCTGGCTGGCGGATTACATTGGGTCGTTTTTGAATGCGGGAGGCAATGCGGTTTACTTTTTTCATTTTCTACCGCTGCAAATGGAGCCGGGCTGCGACAGCTCTCCGGGAACGTTTGGCATGTGGACGGTGGATGCCGACTACAAGATTCAGCAGCCGCTGGCGCAGTTTTTTGTGGCGCAGTTAATCAATACAGAATGGGTGCAGCCGGGCGGCGCGGCACACGAAGTATTTTTGGCGAAGAGCGATGTGGAAGATGGCGCGGGGCATGAGTTGGTGACGGCGTATGCGGTGAAGCGCCCGGATGGGCAGTGGGCTTTGATGGTGGTGAATCGCGATCAGCAGAATGCGCACAAAGTGCGGATCGCGTTTGCGGGAGCATTGGGATCGCAGAACTTTGCGGGGCCGGTTGAGATTGCGACTTTCGGCAGCGGGCAGTATCAGTGGTATCCGGCGCAAACGCGATTTATGGCGCATGCGGAAGCTGGGGCGAAGAGCACGATCACCGCTTACACAAAAGGCGAGGCCAATCCAGACGGGCCGATATTGCGTGCGAAGCTAAATGCCGAAAAGGATACCGACTACGATTTGCCCGCGGCGTCGGTGACGGTGATTCGCGGACGGGTGTCAGGTCACTAGCAGGGGCTAAAGCCTCAGATGATTTTGGGGCTTACGCGGCCCTGAAGGGCCGCTCTTCCACGGCTGCCCACACATTTGCGAGGTCTTCTACAACCTCCTAGATCGCGACCTTCGTTTACGGGACCGTCACCGTAACTGTAGACGTGGTTCGGCCGTATTGATTCGTCGCGTACAGCGTATAGGTGGTTGTCTGCGTGGGGGCGACGGTTGCGCTCGTGCCACTGACCGCTCCAATCTGCGGAGAGATCACGTAGTACGATCCGTTCGTTACCTGCCAACTCAGCGTGGATTGTGCGCCGGCGCTTACGCTCGCGGGGCTGGCGGTGAAGCTGGTGATGGTGGGCTCCGCGCCCTGCGGCACGCTTGCTGTGGTGTAGATGGGGTTCATCTGGACCACATCAAACGCGGAGGCCGGCACGGACGAAAGATTGTGGAGATCGTCGTTGCTCCAGCGATCATCGGGCGCGCCGCTCAAGTACATGGCGCTGCCGTTGTCGGCCAGGATCAGGCCGTATTTTTTCAGCGCGTTGAGAATCACCTGAACGTTGGCCGAGTAGCCCGAGATGTCGTAACTCGATTGAAGACGCAGGCGCATGCCCATGGGCGGAGCGGCCGGATTGGTGGAAGTCGCCGCCCAGTGCGACGCGGGAGGCACCATGCCTGCCGATGTCTGCGGCAATGTGAATCGTATGGCATGTTGAATCGCTCCCGCAGCGACTTCGTCGTAACGAACCAGGCCGGGAAAGATTGGAAGTCCCGCGGCATCGGCGGAAGTCCATGTCCAGGGTCGTTGCTCGCCGTTGGCCAAATCCCATACTGCGGACGAACCGGCGTTCCAACTGCCATCACTATTCGGATAGGAATTGTATAGCTCATACAGAAAACAGGTGCTGTTGTCGAGCACCAGCACGTGGCGGTCACCGCTGCCGGGGTTGGGATAGCCTTCGATTTGCGCGTTGGCGGGAACCGGCATGGGACCGGGATCGCTCTCGTCGCCGTATGCGGTGAAGTCGATATTGACCATGCTCTGCGTGCTATCGATGACGACGTAGGGAATACCCATCGAAGATCCGTCGTATAGGCCGGAGCCGAAATCTGGGTGAAGGCCAACGCTAGGACCGATGAAGTTTACGATGGCCGCGGAATTGGGATCCACGGACGCGGTGGAAATATCCTGATTCCATGCGCTGCTGGCGGGGAAGGGGCGGAATCCGTTCAGGCTGGCGCCCTGGCCAGTGGAGATCCCGTTGCAAGCAGTGTCGCCGTTGCTTCCGCCGCCGGAGGCGCCGCCGGAACCGCTTCCGCTTCCTCCACTTCCTGAGGTCGTGGAATTCGTAGCCATGGATGTGCCGCCACAACTGGCCAAGGTGAGCGTCGCCAGAAGCAGGCAGCAGCAAATTGCAAGAGTCGCGAACGATGGCTTTTGCAAAGAGAAAACCTCCACAGAGATTCTCGGTGGAGGCGGGAGGCAAGTGAAGAGCTACTAAGTCCACGGCGTCGTGCGCCGCTGGTACATGTACGGATGGTTGAGCCGGCAATTCCAGAATGATTCTGGCGGCCGAAATAAGCCCGCAGGCGCTGAAGCGCGTATGTTAGCGCTTTAACGGCACGAACGAATTCGTGCCCTTCCCAAAATCTGCCCTTCCCGAATTCGTGCCCAACCCGAGATCAGGCCTCCAGAGATTGAGGGTCGGGATCCTTCTAGCAGCCTCCAGTTTCTTCTCACATCAGCCAGACGGCATCCACATCTACGATCACCTGGGTGCGTGGAATTTTCTCCTGCGCCGCGTGGGTGAGCGTGGCGCGTAGAGTGGCGTTGAGTTTTTCGCGGCTGGGAGATTTTAGGATGAAGTGATAGCGGTAGTCGCTTTTGGCGCGGGCAATCGGTGCGGCAGCGGGGCCGAGCACGCGGACGCCTTCGTGGGGCGTGCTTTCAAACCATTTGCCCAGCAGGCCCGACCACTGCAGAGCTTCGTCTAATTTCGGGCTGCGCACCAGCACGTTGGCCAGCGCGGAGTAGGGCGGATAGTGTGTCCAACTGCGGAAGCGTAATTCTTTTTCGTAGAAGCCGGCGAAGTCGTGATGCGCCGCGTATTGCACGGCGTAGTGATCCTGAAAATAAGTTTGCAGAATTACTTTGCCCGGGGTTTGACCGCGGCCAGCGCGGCCGGCGACCTGGGTGAGCAACTGAAAGGTACGCTCGGCGGCGCGGAAGTCGGGGAGGCCGAGAGCAGCATCGGCGCCGATCACTCCGACCAGGGTGACGCCGTGGATGTCGTGGCCTTTAGCGATCATCTGCGTGCCCACCAGCAAATCTAGTTCGCCTTCGTTCAGCGCGTTCAATGTGCGTTCGAAATCTTCGTGGCCGCGAACTGTGTCGCGGTCAAGGCGCGCAATTCGCGCCTGGGGAAACATTCCGTGCAGCAACTCTTCGAGTTTTTCCGAACCGGTCCCGAGAAAATATACGTACTCACTGCCGCAGTGAGCGCAAGTCTTCGGCACAGGTGCGAGGAAGCCGCAATAGTGGCAAACCATTTTGTGCTCGCGCTTGTGGTGGGTGAGCGAGATGGCGCAGTTGCGGCATTCCAGCTTTTTGCCGCAGGCACGGCACAGGACTACGGGAGAATATCCGCGGCGATTGAGCAGGACCATCACCTGCTCGCGGCGTTCGAGGCGGTCGGCGATTTCGGCGGCGAGTTTACGCGAGATCACTTGCTCGCGCCCGGTTTCCTGAAACTCAATGCGCATGTCGACGATCTCGACTTCGGGCAGGGGACGCTGCTCCACGCGATCCGGCAATTCGATCAGCGCGTATTTGTGTTTCTTTGCGTTGAAGTACGATTCCAGCGATGGCGTGGCGGAGCCGAGGACTACGGTGGCGTCGGCCATTTTCGCGCGCATCACGGCGATATCTCGGGCGTGATAGCGAGGAGTTTCTTCCTGCTTGTAGGAAGAGTCGTGCTCTTCGTCGACGATGATCAGCGCCAGGTCTGCGACTGGTGCGAAGACGGCGGAGCGCGTGCCTACGACGATGCGCGCTTCTCCACGCTTGATGCGATGCCATTGCTCGGCGCGTTCTTTGTCGGAAAGTGCGGAGTGCAGGATGGCGACTTGGTCGGCGAAGATTTGGTGCAGATCGGCGGCGACGGCGGGAGTGAGGCCGATTTCGGGAACGAGAAGAATGGCGGAGCGTCCGGCTTCGAGGACCGCGCGCATGGCGGCGAGATAGACAGCGGTCTTGCCGGAGCCCGTGACGCCATGCAGCAGCATGCCTGCGAATTTGCGGGCAGCGACGCTTTCGTTCAGTCGCATGAGAGCTGATTTTTGTGCAGGGTTGAATTCGAAGCCGAAAGGGGAGGGGCGCGGCTTGCTGCGGGAAACGGAAAAGCCGGCGGGCTCTTCGGCGATTTCGATCAGGCCGCGGCGGACGAGCGTGCCTAGCGTCGTGCGCGGAACTTCGAGCGATTGCAGGGTGTCGATGGGAACACGGCCGCCGCTCGCGGCCAGGGTGTCGACGAGTTGGCGCTGATTGTCGTTGAGCTTAATGTTGGCCTCGGCGGATTGCAGAACCGCGATTTTGACAGTGCGAGAGGCATCGCGGACGGCGGAAACGTCTTCGCGGGTCAGCCATTTTTTGCGGACCATGCCGGCGAGAATTGCTTTGGTGACGCGAGTTGCGGCGCGAAGAGATTCTTCGCGGACGGTGCCCTCAGGGGCTAAAGCCCCCTCATTTATCGGTCTTAACGGCACGGCTAAAGCCGTGCCCTTCCCGTTTATGCCCCTGTCGTTCGTGCCGCTGGTATACGCTTCTGCGGATGCTGAGCTTTCTTCCGGCAACCGGTTTGCCAGATAATCCAGTACGCGAAATTCGGCGGCTTGTTCTTCCGGCGTGCGGCGGGAGCGGCCTGGAGATCCCGACATGCCGGCCAGGTGCAGGGCCATCTGGCCCTCGTCCGTGATGCGATAGCTGATGGAGCGTTTGAATTCCGCGCTTAGCGGCAGCATCGTCCGAAAGACTTCGCCTAGCGGCGCCAGATAATAGTCGGCTATCCAGCGGCCCAGGCGCAGGAGTTGATCGTCGATCACGGGAGCTGTGTCGAGCACCGAGAGCAAAGGTTTAATCACGACCGATGGTTCGCGGTCGTGCAATTCCGTGACGATGCCGGTCACGCGCTGCTGGCGAAAGGGAACCAGCACGCGCCCGCCCGCGACAGGCACGGCGCCCGCAGGGACACGGTAGGTGAAGACCATGTCCAGGGGCACCGGCACGGCTACGTCGCAGAATGCGGGCATGGATGGAAGGATAATCGATGGGAGGGCAAGGCGGGACTTAACGCCGAGAACGCAAAGATCGCCGAGTTTTTTCCGGTAGCTTCTCTGCGATCTTGGCGGTCTCGGCGTTGTAAGGCTCTTGGCGTGGTCTCACGGCCCAACCACGACTTGCAACGCTACTGGAGTTTGCAGGCGCGCGCGGTGAATCTCGTTCTTGTCGGCGATTTCGCCCACTCCATCCACATGTACGACGTAGGCTCCGTGCGCCAGAGTTTCGCCGAAAGGAATTTCGAAATCTACGGTGCCCTTTTTCAGGGGAAAACGCTGGTAGCCGATGGCGGTGGCGCGGCCGTTTTCGGCGACCGCGAGAACCACGAAGGTGAAGTCCACATCGTCGTTGGTGGTGTTGGTGACTTTAACGCTTCCGTCGATCCTGCTGCCAGTTACGTGGGCCGGGGTCAACCACTGCATCGAGATCGCTGCCGCCACGTTCAGCGTGTACTCGCGCTGTACCGCCTGCTGCGGACGGCTGCCATCGCGCGCGGAAATCGTGAAGCGGAATTCTCCGGTGCGCGTGGGCGTGCCGTGCAGAGTGCCATCATCTTCCAGCCTCAGGCCTGGAGGTAGATCGCCGCTTTCCAGCTTCCATGAGTAAGGAGGCGCGCCGCCGTGGGCATGCAGCTGCGCCATATATTCCGCCTTGGGATAAGTGCCGGGCAAGGAATTGGTGTCGATGACCAACGGCGGGGAGTCTGGCGCGGTTGCGGCAGACGGGGCGGTTCGTTGCGCGGCTCTCGCGGGCGATTCCGCGGCGTAACTCGACACGGCGCCGCAACCGACCAGCAGCAATACGGCGAAGGCAGCAATACCTTTGGCTTTTTGCGAAGCTGCGCGGCGGGAGTCGCTCTTCTGTAAGTCAGCCTGTGGAGAATTCTTCTGGCGAAAATTGTAATGATTTGTCAATGGAAGTTTCTCCCCAGCCGTGCGTTCGAAGTTACATTTTGAAATACAACCAAAAACCGCCTGCATATCTCCCATCATGTTAGCCCTTAAAAGTAAATCGACAAAATTCCTGGATACTTTGCAGGAGAACGGCGAATTTTTTGCGATATGCGCTACTTATTTCTGTGGTTCGGGTTAGAGAGCAGCGAACAGGGTTCGTGCTAACGTAGGCGCTAGGTGGGTAATACCGTAATGGCAATCATTTTTTCGGGGGACAATATGTTGTTTCGCAAGACCATCGCTTCAATCTCTTCGCTTCTCTTGCTCGGCTTTCTGGCGGGATGCGGCAGCAGTTCCAATAGCGCCGTTGCGCCGCCCAGCGGCGGCTTCACTAACAGCGATTTGAGCGGTACCTACGTATTTTCGACTGCCGGTTCCGACGCCACCACCAGCGAGCCACTGATAATTATGGGGGCCTTCACTGCCAACGGCAGTGGCGGCATCACGGGCGGCAATGTGGATGTTTCCGCTCCGGGGTTAGGCGGCTTTGCTTCTCAAGCCATTGGCGGCGGTAGCGGGTACAGCATTACCGCCGACGGAAGAGGCCAGGCGCACCTTACGAATACGGTGCTGGGAACTGTGACTCTGGATTTTGTACTTCAGTCGAGCTCGCATGGATTGGTCACTGAATTCGACGCCTCCGGAACTGGCAGCGGAACCATCGATCTGCAAAACTCGCCTTCCGTCGGTGCTTCCTATGCCTTGTCTCTCTCAGGGGTGGACGCCAATATTGCGCCGTTTGCCGTAGTTGGGGCGTTTACCGCGGGTGCGGGCGGCGTGCAAGATTTTAACGACGCGGGCAGCTACACGGCTGCAACCTTAACCTCCGCGACGGTGACGCTGGGAACCGGGACCGCTCCCGGAACGGCGCAATTGGTTAGCACCGCCGGCACGTTCAACTACGACGTATACGCGATCGACCCTACACATTTTAAGTTCATTGAAAACGATTCGGCGGAATTTGTCGCGGGTGACGTATTTCAACAGACCCCAGCCCAGCAGACCACCTTGCCTTCCGGAACGGTGGCTTTCACCATGGCGGGCTTGGACACGAGCGACAACCCTCTTGCCTTAGGCGGCCTCTTGCCTACCGACCCGGGCGGGAATATTACGGGCGGTCTCGAAGACTATAACGACGCCGGGGCGAATATTGGTCAGGCGACCGCCGTGGCAGGCGGCTTCAGCGCTCTTACCAGTGGACGCTCTCAGTTGACGCTCACCAGTTTTGAAAACGGCGGCGGCGCGCTGCTGGGCAGTTCGATATTTGCCGCTTATCCTTCGTCGGGAGGGACTCTTCTTTTGGAGATTGACGGCGCCGGGGTCACAAGCGGCGTTGCATTCGTGCAAAGCAGCACGGCGCTGGCCGCATCGCAGGGCTATGGAGTGAACCTCACGGCCGAAAACGTAAGCGGCGGGCAGGGAGCATTCTTTGAAGAGGATGACATAGCCGAGTTCACTACGTCTAGTTCCGGTTTCAGCGGGCTTATCGACCTCAACGATCAGGGCACTACCCGCTTCGACAAAACCCTTGATGGCAACTACACCGTCGGGGCCGGACGAGGTACGGCGAGTTTCCTCGAGGGTACGTCATCGAGCGCACTGGCCTACTTCAACACGGTCTTCTATCCGGTCGACGGGACAAACTTCCTTATGATCGAATCCGACACTACACAGATCGGAACCGGAACGTTCGAGTTGCAGAGCACGCCCGGAGGATCGTCAACTTCGATTGCGCGCCCGCTGTTTATGCGGCCACGGCCGATGGGGCACCTGGCTCGCAAGACGAAATGACGGTTCAGCGTGCGATCGGGGCAGCCTTCAGCTGCCCCTTTCTTTTTGGGCGTGGGGGATCACCTCTGCGTCCCCGGGAGTTCAGCGCTCTTTAATGGGGGCGGATGCCGAGGGTGCCTTAGAATGCGTCCGATCCATCAACCACGCCACAACGCGGTATCCCAGCAATACTGCCAGCACCGCCGCGTATTCCAGCGGCTTGGTCTTATCTGCTTTCACCAGCCAGTAGTAGTGGATCACGCCAGCGGCCGCGCTGAAATAGATCAGGCGATGCAGGGCCTGCCAGCGCTTGCCGCCCAGGCGGCGAATCCATCCTTTGGTCGAGGTCAGGGCCAGAGGAACCATCAGCGCGAAGGCGGTCAGGCCCGCGGTGATGAATCTGCGCTTGGCGATGTCGGCCAGCATTTCGTGCACATCGAAAAATTTGTCCAGCCAGACGTAGGTGGTCAAGTGCAGGCACCCGTAGAAAAATGCGAACAACCCGAACATGCGGCGCAGCCCGATCAGCCAGTATTGCCGCGTGAGTTTTCGCAGTGGAGTGATCGAGAGCGTGATGAGGAGAAAAGTGAGTGTCCAGTCGCCGGTGGAGTGGGTGATGACTTCGATGGGATTGGCGCCCAGCAAGCCGTGAAAGCCCTTCCACGCCAGCCGCCCTAGCGGCGCGAGGCAGGCGAGAAAAATTACGGGTTTGAAGTAACGAAGCATGGAAGAAGCTGTCAGCATTCAGCACTCAGCCGGGACTTTCTCTTCCTGGCTCCCGCAAACAATCCGGAAGGGCTGAATGCTGATTGCTAAGTGCTGATTGCTAGAAATTCTTCTTCAAATCCATCCCGCTGTACAAGCTTGCGACCTGATCGCCGTAGCCGTTAAAGATCAGCGTATCGCGCTTGAGGAATTCTCCCAGGCGGCGCTCTTTTTTCTGGCTCCATCGCGGATGGTCTACGTTGGGATTCACGTTGGAGTAAAATCCGTACTCATTCGGCGCGGATTGATGCCAGGTGTTATCCGGCTGCTTGTCGGTGAAGCGGATGCGCATGATCGCCTTGGCACTTTTGAATCCATATTTCCAGGGAACGACGATGCGGAGCGGCGCGCCATCCTGGTTGGGCAGATCTTCGCCGTACATGCCGAAGCACAGCAGGGTCAGCGGATGCATGGCCTCATCCATGCGCAAGCCCTCGATATATGGCCAATCGAGCACATGACCGCGCTGGCCGGGCATTTGCTGCATATCCAGAATCGTCGTGAACTCGACGAACTTCGCCTTGCTCTGGGGACTGACTCGCTTGATTAATTCGCTCAGCGAAAACCCCACCCAGGGCACCACGATCGACCAGCCTTCCACGCAGCGATGGCGGTAAATACGCTCCTCGGGCGGAGCCATCTTTAAGATGGTGTCGAGATCCAGTTTCTGTTTTTTGTCCACCAGCCCATCGATTGTCACTGCCCAGGGCCGTGTGCGGAAATTCCTGGCCAGCGATGCGGGCTCGTATTTGTCGGTCGAGAACTCGTAGTAGTTGTTGTAATTGCTGACGTCTTTGAAAGGAGTGATGGTCTCGGTGCTGCTGAATGCGCTCTTTTTGATGCCGTCGATTTTGTTGCCAGCGTGAGCGACAATTTCAGGTTCGAACAGCCCGCGAAAGCGCAGGCCGGTTGCGGCTGCGGCTCCAGTCAGCGCGAGGCCCGCGAGGAATTTGCGCCGGTTGAGATAAAGGCTTCTCGGCGTGATCTCCGAGGAAGCGATGTCGGCAGCTTTCTTGATAAGCATGGAAGCTCTCTTGATTGTACGAAATCCACGACGGCGGGGATTGCGCCGTTCGCTTGTTATGAGATCGCACGGGCGGGTGAAAAGTTTCAGGAGGAGGAAGCTGGAAACCTGACATCCGAAGCCGGAAGCCTGTTTCCTAGCCCAGGACCTCACGCACTTTGCGCGCAAGATTTTGCAGAGTGAATGGCTTTTGCAGGAATGCGTTGGCGCTGTCGATGGTTCCGTCGTTCACTACGGCATCTTCGGTATAGCCGGAAAGGTAGAGCACTTTAATCTGCGGACGCGCTTTTACCAGGCGCTGAGCCAGTTCGCGTCCGCCCAACTCAGGCATGACGACATCGGTGATGACCAGATCGATCGGCTTCTCATGCCTCGCCGCCACGGCCAGCCCGGCTTCGCCATTTTCGGCTTCCAGCACCCGATAGCCACGGGCTTCGAGGGTTTCTCTCACCAGTTGCCGCACCGACTGTTCATCCTCTACCAGCAAAACTGTCTCGGCGCCGCCGGCTGGGGCGCGGCCCTGCGGCGTGGCATCGCGGCTTTCGGTTGGGTCCTCGACTCGCGGCAAATAAATGATGAATGTGGCGCCACATCCGGGTTCGCTCTCCACCATCAAGTATCCACCGCTCTGCTTGGCAATGCCGTACACCGTCGACAACCCAAGTCCAGTCCCTTTTCCTTTTTCTTTAGTCGTGAAGAAGGGCTCGAAGATGCGCGACTGGGTTTCCTTGTCCATGCCAATTCCGTTGTCGGAGACGGAAATCATGACGTAGTCGCCACGCCGGATGAATGTTTTGTCGCCAGGATGCGCGTCGTCGAGCGTGATGGTGCGGGTCTGAATCGCAATGCGCCCGCCGTCGGGCATCGCGTCCTTGGCATTCACCACCAGGTTCATCAGCACCTGTTCCAGTTGGCCGGCATCGGCGCGGGTGTGAGTTGTATCTGGCGACAGTTGCGTCACCAATTCGATGTTTTCGCCGATCAGCGGGCGCAGCAAGCGCTCCATATCTTCGATGATAGCGTTTACATCCACGACTTTGAGTTCCAGCAATTGCTTGCGGCTGAAGGCCAGCAGTTGCCGGGTCAAAGTGGTTGCGCGGTCCGAAGCTTGCTGGATCGCTCGCGCCTTGCTGTGCAGCGGATGTGCTGCGTCCAATCCTTCCAGGATCACTTCCGCGTACCCGCTGATCACCATGAGCAGATTGTTGAAGTCGTGCGCGACACCACCGGCCAGTCGGCCGACGGCTTCCATCTTTTGCGCCTGCCGGAACTGCTCTTCCAACGCCCGGCGCTCGGTCACATCTTCGGCAATCGCTTCCATCGCGCCGGCAGCTTCATCGCTGCCGCTTACCGCTTTACCGCTGAGGCGTATGGTGATCGCGCTGCCAATCTTGCGCTTCCATCGAACTTCAACGCCGTCGATGCGCCCGGTGCGGCGAAATTCTTCGATCAACCGCGCCTGCTCTTCGGCGTTCACGAAGAGATCCCGCCGCGGGTCGAGGCCAATCACTTCGTCGGCGGATTCGTATCCCAGCATCGCAATTAGTGCTGGGTTTACGTCCAGAAACTTTCCTTCTGCAGTCGAGCGGTAAATTCCGTAGGCCGAGCTTTGCACCAGCGAGCGGTAACGCGCTTCGGAATGCTCTGAATTCAGCGCCGCAAGTTGGTTCGGTTCGGAAATGTCGCGGTAGATGGAGTAGGAACCGACGTGCTTTCCTTCGACGATCAAAGGAGCGCTGAGAATGGACACCGTGACCCACGTGCCATCCTGACGTTTTCTTTGCGTTTCGACCGTGATGGTCTCGCCGCGGCTTACGCTGTCGGCAATCCAGCGCGACTCGGCGTGCCGTTCGGCGGGCGCGATCAAGGTTTCGATGGACTGTCCCAGCAACTCGCCGGGCTCATATCCGAACATTGCTTGAAAGGCCGGGTTCACGCAGAGAGCGCGATCATAACGGTCGACCACCGTCATCGCGTCAGGCGCGGCGAGGAAAATCTGTTCGAGGTAATGACAACGGGCTTCCGGGTTCTCGCGGTTCTTCCAAAGGAGATCGGTCTCCCAAGAAATATTTTCCCGGGAAACGAAGGCCGGCGGCACTCCGACTTCGAGCGCGTTCCTTAGCCGTTCAGCGCGCACAACTTCGCCCGAGGCTGGCCGGGCGACACGTGCACCCATCGCGAATTCCCCCCTTGAAATCGCAGGTCCAGTGGGCATATTAGAATGCGTTTACTTGCGGGGAAAGTTACTGGGGTAATAGCAAATGAGGAAAGAAAGGTGGCAGTTGGAGCCGCGCTCAGGCTTTCACGTTCAAAATCTCACAGACGCGGCCTATGGTTTCGCGCTGCATCTCGGTGAGAGTCAAGAATTCGAAACCGTAATGCAATCCGTGGCAGTAGCGCACGATGGCGCGAATCTCCAGTGGACGAGTGCTCAGGGGCAACGGGAGTTCGAGGGTCACGATCTCGCCGAGTTCGAGGTCCGCGGTGAGAGTGGCGCCGATTCCGTCTCTGCCCAGTTCCGTGGATCGTCCCCAGCAGGTGCGAAACTCGCCGGACTGCAACATTTTCGCCTTGATGCGCACATCGATGGCGAGCCGCGGATAACGGCGGGATTCGATGCCCGTCTTGCGCGGCGAATCCTGGTTCTGCCCACTATGCTTTTTTGTGGCAGCTGTCATGGCGCAATCCGGTCGGCGAATGCGGGATGATTCGCGGAATGTTCAAGATTTTCCTATTCCGATTTCTGTAGCCTGATTTCCGTAAGCTGGGGATGAGCTTCTTCGGGCAATAAAGTTAGTTTCCGTGCAGCAAGTATCCCGGCTCCAGCGGCAATTTTCCGGCAATTTTGACCACCGCCACGCTGCTGTTGATGGAATACACGTCAACGATGCCGACGGCTCCGGGCATCGACGCCACGGTGTTGACCAAATCATCGTCGGAGCCCACAACCATGATCGCCGGGCGGCCGCTGCGCCCACGATTGGCCGCGGTGATGAGATCGTTCACTTCACTTCCCGGCATGCCGAAAATCTTTTCCAGGACCATTTTCATTTCCGGAGTCGATGGCGCGCGCATCACGAAGGTTAGAGCTTTGCCGTCGGGCAGCCGGGTGGTCTGCGCCTTGCATATCTTCGCCAGGTCGGCGGGCGTAACGGCGTTCACATTGTTCGCTTTGTTGGAGACCAGGGCCAGGTCGCGGGCTGCGGCCAGCTCAGTTCCGGAAAGAAGTAAGAGAAGCACGGACAACACTTGACGATAGGACACGGCATTTTCTCCGCAAGCCATTCGGCCCGTGACTGATTGTCTTGCAATTTTCTAACCGACTCAATATGAACTTAGGTCATGTACCTTTGGTTCGGTCTGGGAAAACGCCGCGAACGGGAATTAGCCGAATGAAGAGTCTCCGCTAACAAATAATTCAACATGACAGCAGCCATCATCTTCGGATCAGCGATCTAATGCTCGTTAGTATTGCTCTACGGCATTGCTCTACGACACGATTCTTGAACCACAATAATCATCTCGGGATGCGTATCTCAGCAATTTTTTTCGTCATGCTCGTCGCAGCACGGCTGGCGGCCCAAACGGCTGCTCCTCTCACGATTGCGGTCACCGACGAAAACGGCAGCGCCGTTTCCCACGCCCGCGTAGCGCTGCAAAAGCCGCCAGATCCTCCGTTTCGGTGCGAAACTGATTTTTCCGGGCGCTGCCGCTTCGCGGCGGTGCCACACGGAGATTACGAACTTGGCATAGAAAAAGAAGGTTTCTACGCTCTTGCCGAGCGGCAGCTCGAAATCGGGCAATCTCCGGTGGTCGAAGTTGTTATCTCCCACCAGCAGGAAGTTCGCGAAGTCATCAACGTCCAGGAATCCGCGCCCGCCATCGACCCCGCACAGATCTCGGCGCAGCAAACCCTCAGCGGGCTGGACATTCTCAACATTCCATATCCCACGACGCATGACTATCGCAACGTGCTCAACTTCATCCCCGGAGTGGTGCAGGACAATGGCGGGCAACCGCACATTGCGGGTGCGGAAACTTACCAGACCGTAACCGTGCTGGATGGCTTCAACATCACGCAGCCCGCCAACGGCCAGGTGCTGGCCCGCATTAGTAGCGACGCGTTTCGCTCAATCCAGGTTGAACCGGCCCGCGAGTCCGCCGAATTCGGCAAGGGATCAGGCGGCCTGCTTCTGCTCAACACGGGCATCGGCGACGATCACTTTCGCCTGTTTGGCACGGATTTTATTCCTTCGTTTCAAAATAAAGGAGGATGGAGGTTTGACCAATTTCTGCCGCGCTTGACTTTTTCCGGCCCGCTGCAAAAGCGCAGACTGTGGTTCTATGACGCGATTGACGGCGAATATGACAACACGGTTTATACCGAACTCCCGGCCAATGCCGACAACGATCATTTTCTGCGCGTCGGAAACCTGGCCAAGCTGCAGGCCAACCTTACCAGCCGCAACATTGTCACCACCAGCTTTCTCTTCAACCATCTGCACGACGACTATGCATTCCTCTCGCCTCAAAGTCCGCAGCAGGCCAACCCCAGTGACATCGAATCCGCCGACATCGCCAGCGTGAAAGATCAGCATTATTTTTCGGGCGGAAATCTTTTCGAGGCCGGAGCCGCTTTCGATCAATACAACCTGAAGCTGACTCCCTACGGGACGTCGCCCTATTTTGTGAATCCGGAGACCGCCGGAGGCAACTACTATCTGGCCGAGCAAACCGAAGCGCGCCGCTGGCAGGCGCTGGCGAATTTGTTTCTCGCTCCGCATCATTGGCACGGGCGTCACGACTTTAAAGTTGGAGCCGACTTTGACCGTCTGAGCTACAACGCCCAATTTGCCCGGCAGCCCATCTCGTTTCTGCTGCAAGGCGAAACTATTCCGGCCGCTCCGGCCACATGCATGACGGTCGCGCTGCCTTCTCCTTGTTCGCGCTATTCCACTTTTTCCGGGGGCTCGCTGTCCTCGACTTACAACTTCGAATCCAGCGCCTACGCCGAAGATCGCTGGCTGATTACCGGCCGCCTGCTGGTCGAACCCGGCGTGCGCCTCGACTGGGATGAAGTCATCCGCACACCTTTGCTCTCGCCGCGTCTGGCCGGAACCTATGTCCTCGACAATTCCGGGAACACGAAGCTTTCCGCGGGAATCGGCCTCGTCTATGATCCCACGATTCTGTTTCTTCTGGCCCGGCCTCACGCCGGGGAGCGCACCGATTATTTCTTCAATCAATCCGGCGATCCCACCGACGCCAACGGAAACGCAGTTGCCGCGCCCACGCCGGTGCTGACGACCTTCTCCGTCGATCGAAGCAATCTGCAAGAACCTCGCTTCATTAACTGGAGCCTCGGCCTCGAAAAAAAACTCCCCGCCGCCGTTTATCTCAAAGCCGAATTCCTGGAAAAGCGCGGCTCGCGCGGGTTCGTCTACAACACCGTTACGGGTTCCAGCGGCAACTTCCTTCTCGAAAACACGCGTGATGACCGCTACGACGCTCTCGAACTCACCGTCCGCCACAGCTTTCGCGAAGGTCACATCTTAATGGGCTCCTACACTCGCTCGCGCGACCATTCCGATCAGGCGCTCGACTTCAATGTCGACGGTCCGCTGCTCAGCCCACAACGGCCCGGACCGTATCCCTGGGACACTCCCAACCGCTTTCTCTCCTGGGGCTATGTTCCGTTTTTCAAACTGCCCATTATTCGCCACACCGAGATCGCATGGTCCTCCGAGCTGCGCACGGGATTTCCCTTCAATGTCACCAACGATCAAGAGCAACTGGTCGGCGCTCCCGGATCGCAACGCTTCCCCGAATATTTCTCGTTGAACCTGCAACTGGAAAAACGTTTTCACCTCTTCGGATATTTCTGGGCGCTGCGCGGAGGGTTCGACAACATCACCAATCACGCCAACCCCTACGTCGTGAACAGCGACATTAATTCACCCCAATTCCTGACCTTCAGCGCTTTCCAGGGACGCAGTTTCACTTCGCGCATCCGGCTGCTGGACCGCAAATAAACTTCCGTAAATAGATTTATAATCATCTCTCTATCAGTCGCAACATCGGTTGCATCAAAACCCCGGTCACCGTCATCTGAAAGTGTTGGAGGATAAATCATGGCTCACGAACTACCCCCTTTGCCGTATGACTATGCGGCTCTCGAACCCGTCATCGACAAGCAGACGATGACCCTGCACCACGACATGCACCACGGCGCTTATGTGAAGAATCTCAACGCCGCCATTGAGAAACATCCCGAGTTATCCGGCAAGTCGGCAGAAGATCTGATTCGCGATCTCAACGTCATTCCTGAAGACATCCGCGGCGCCGTGCGCAACAATGGCGGCGGCCACGTGAACCACACCATGTTCTGGAAGATCATGAAGCCCAAGGGCGGGGGCGATCCCAACGGTCCTGTCGCCGATGCCATCAAGAAGACCTTCGGCAACTTCAAAGATTTCCAGACGAAGTTTAACGACGCCGGTGTGAAGCAGTTCGGGTCGGGATGGGTCTGGCTGGCGGGAAAATCCGGCGGCGACGTGCAAATCATCACCACGCCCAACCAGGACAGTCCCATCACCCAGGGCCTGTTCCCCATCTTCGGCAACGACGTGTGGGAGCATGCCTACTACCTGAAGTACAATAACCGCCGCCCCGAATATCTGGCGGCGTGGTGGAACGTGGTCAACTGGGATGAAATTAACGCCCGCTTCGAGGCCTTCAAGTCGGGCAAGTCAGTCCAGGAACCAGCCTTGGCGCATCGCTAGACAAAACGCCGTGGAAAAAGCGCAGATGTGGGGACAGCCGCCCTCGGCTGTCCCGCTCGCGCAGCGAGCGTCTCTTAGATCGAAGCTCTACCGTCGCCGCGCGGTAGATTACTTTCTTCCTCTTGACTTCCGCTCCCAAAAATGGGAAGTTCTCCCGATGCCCGCGAAACTCTCTGCAAAAGCCACGTCCAGAGCGCGATTGAGCGCACTCGCCCTCTCAATCTCTGTTCTCATTCTCGTCCCAAATATTTGGGCGCAGCAGCAAATCACAAAAGCGCCGCCACCGCACGATGCTCTGGGCACCGCCGCCGGCACTTCAGCCGCCTGCACCACCCACGGATTGCCCGGTGGCACTTGCTATAACATCGCCATCACCTGCCCCAATGTGGCGAACGTCACCGCGAATGTTAAGGTCCTGAGCCCCACCACTACGCCACTCGGCACGGTTGTGATGACTGCTGGTGGAGGCGACGCCTCTTATTACGAATATGCTCCCGGGTACGGCAGCTACATCGTCAACAACGTGGTTGGTGCGGGATATACGGTCGCCGAGACGCAATTCCCCGGCGCCACTGGCAACGGATGGCTGGAGGGCCCCGCTACCGATGGGCCGCGGTCGCTGGCCTGTGTCTACGCCACTCTGGTCGAGTGGATTTACACCAACATTCACCAATCCAATACTTCGGCGCCGTACTGCGCCACCGGAGAAAGCGGAGGCGCGGCCGCCATCTCTTATTCGCTGTCGCACTACGGACTTGCGTCCATTCTGACCTTGGCCGAACTCGACAGCGGTCCGCCCTTCGGCCGTGTCGATTATGGCTGCCTGTGTACCGGAGCGTCTCCCAAGTCGCCGTGCGGCACGCGAAACAAAAGTTGCTTCGGCACGGGCAGCACCGCTGAGCGCTTGGCCGAAGCCGCCTATGGCAACAGCGATTGCGCCGCGCACACCGCCAGCGACGGCACGCTGTGGGATCACGACAGCATTTCGTCGCCCGACGCTTCCTACTCTTATCCGCACACCGACGTGCGGTTCCTTTTCGGTGGGGAAGACACGAGTTCGGCGGTGCCTCAGGGCCTGCTGTTCGCCAATCAGATCAAGTCGGAAAAAGAAATTGCCTGCGTGGCCGATGCTGCGCATGACATCACAGAAGTCCTGGATGGCGCCAACCAGATCATCAGCGACATCGGCAGCTACTGCAAACTCCCGTGAGTTACTGGGATGCTTGAATTACGGTAACTGCACCACGCGCTGCGCAGCCTTGGCCGGCAACACCATGGCGACCGGCGTGATATCGCCTTCTTCGCCCAGCAGAGGCAGCGCCAAGCGCAGCGCCTCGATTTCACGCCGCACCTGCAACAATTGTTGTTCCTTGCTTCGCAAAACTTCCAGGGGATTCTTCATCATTGCCTCACGGAATTAGGAGGATCAGTTTTGCCGGATTTGTCCGGCTGGATGTACTTTAATTTGAGCGAGCGAACCAAACACGTCACGAAGGTACAGACGAAAAAATCGGTGCGAGTTCAATGCCCGCAATGGTACGGGTGCCCTTTCAGGATGGTGAACGCGCGATAGATCTGCTCCAGCAAAACCACTCGCGCCAACTCGTGCGCCAGCCTCATCTTGCCCAGTGAGATCGTGTATTGCGCTGCCTTCCGCGCTTCTTCGCTGAAACCATCCGCAGCGCCCACCGCAAATATCAGTGGGAGTGGGTTGCGATCCCGATAATCTCCCAGGAACTTTGCCAACTCCTCGGACGAAAATTGCTTGCCCCGCGAGTCCATCAAAACCAGGGTCGACTTCGCGGCTGCGCTTTTTCCGGATTTTGCGGAGGATGCCCTGCCGGACATTTCCAGCAAGGTTGCCTCGTCCTTAACTGTAATGCCCTCAACCGGAACATAGCGCGATATGCGCTTGAGATATTCTTCGGTCAGCGACTGGATCGCCGGCTCTTTTGTTTTGCCGATCCACGCCACCTTAATCTTCAAAAGTGTTCCTCACCGACTGGCAAGCCGAGCTTAAGCTTTCTTCTTTTTTCGCGCGGAAGATTTTTTTGCAGTGGATGGCGTGGCGGAAGAAGTCGCGGCCTTTCGTTTCTTTGGTGCAGATTTCAACTCCGCCGGCTCCAACTTCTTCGCCGACTTCCACAGACGCTCCAGATCGTAAAATTTGCGCGCCTTCTCGGAAAAAACGTGGA